>Ga0172373_10002263_pt1 | contig 29806 bp, 19 predicted proteins | sample Lak10m_2_FD_114546 | JGI IMG/M metagenome (GOLD analysis project Ga0172373, IMG submission 114546) | Freshwater microbial communities from Kabuno Bay, South-Kivu, Congo - kab_092012_10m | ecosystem: Environmental > Aquatic > Freshwater > Lake | place: Democratic Republic of the Congo...
CATGTAAGATGATGTTTCAGAGAACATTTCTTTATTTCCACCTAATTGTTGCATATTAGGCATGTAAGATGATGTTTCAGAGAACATTTCTTTATTTCCACCTAATTGTTGCATATTAGGCATAAAAGATGATGTTTCAGAGAACATTTCTTTATTGGATGAATTATGATTACAAGTTTTGCCATGTGATTTACCACCTTTATGAGTGATGTTGTGTGACTTTTTAGAATGTAATTGTTGTTTATATACTGATGGCATATATGAGGATGTTTCAGAATAATTTCCTCCAAATTGTATATTTTGATTGAAAGAAGATGTTTCAGAGAAAACACCTAAATTACCACCTTTCATATTTTGTTCATTATGGTTCATTGAAATATTTTCAATATCTATCCATTTCGGTAATGAAATATTTGATTCAGACGCTGAATCTAATATACCTCCTAGATCATTTTTAAGAAATATACCTGACATTTATATATATTAATATAGAAATTAATTATTAAAAAATTTTTAAATACATTTTTTATCTTTCAGATATAGTTATATTACCTGTTAGTTTTTTAATAATTAAATTTTTATCAATCCTATAATAATATAGATGTATATTGATCAAATAGATGAATTATTTAACCGAATACTTAATGACTTTAATGTTTTTATAATGAAAGAAAAAATTATAGATAAAATATTAAAGGATATAAATTTTATTAAATTTCAAAATGATATATTATTATGTATTAATAAATTTATAAATAAAATTTCAAAACAGGATATAATAGATGTGATAAAAGTAGAAAAATATTATGATTATATTTTAGATTTGATAAAAAGATATTGCGCATATTATATATTTTTAGAAATAGCATATTATTATGAAGGTGACAAAGATAATTTTATTACGAACATAATTGAAATGAGTAAATATCAAAAAGATTCTATAATAAAAATACCTAATTTTTTTAATAGTGAAAATAATTCAAAGATTATATTATTTTATAATAATATTAAAAATATATTATTTTTGATGCAATTTAAAACCTTAGATAAAATTAAAATAATTTTAAGTAATAATCCTTTAAAATATGATTCTCTTATTAAATTATTTAATACTTTAGGTGAAGATTATATAACTGATTTTTTTTTTATAAAAGACAATAATCATAATATAATAAAAACATTAATATTTAGAGAACTTTATTTATTAGAAGATAAATTAAATATTACCAAAAATATTAGTCAAATTGATACAAATAATGTAGAATATAAATATATAGAAATAGTTGTATCAAGTGAAAAAAAAATTGTAGATTTTAATTTTATTCAAAAATTCGTAAATATGCAACATATGAATAGTAAAATGGCAAATGAAATATATGATTATTTGGAAGAAATAAAAAAATATGATGAATTAGTGATTAAAGAATCGCAAGAATATATAAATTATTTATTTGATAATAAAATTATTATTCCTATTACTGAAGAATTTATAAGATATCATAAGGATACAGAAAAATATGATATTGAAAATTTACTAAAAACTACACATATTAAAGAAAGAAATGCAACAAAGATAAAATATATTATGAATAAAACTACTAAAGTAATGAATTATTATTCACCATTAATAAATAATAATCCAAAATTAAAAATAGAAACAGAAGGATATTTTTATAAACAATTAGATCCAAGAATGGCGATTTTATATAATGATTTAGAAGAAATAAAAATTGTTCAAAAATTAAATATTAGTGATAATGCGGCAGATAAAGAATTATTAATAGATTTAGAACAAATAAGAAAATATTCATATGTAAATTTTAAAAATTTTAATAACGATGGTATTAAAATAAGACCATCAAATACAATAGAATGTATAAGAAGTATTAATTTGAAATATAAGGATAATAAATTACTAGAAACAAGAATAGGAAATGATAATATAGATATTAATATTATTGGTGTAGCATGGAATCCATCAAAAAAACCATTAATTTATTATAAAACATTAGATCTAAAAAATATTAAAAAAAATAATAAAAACAGTTTACCAATTTTTATTAATACTATGAAAAAAACATTTTATAAAAATAAAAATAATTTATATTATTGGATATTTGATAACAAAAATGATAAACCTGATAATATATCATATGTTAAGTATAATGTAAATGATATACAAAATAATATTAAATTAATGATATCTAGTATTTATAATAATTATATAGATTTAATATATTATAAATTATTACAAGATATAAATTCTATTAAAAATTTTACTATAAGTACATTTAATAATTTATTAAAACATTATGAAAAAAATTATTTTAATTTTGATTTAATACCCGATATTAAAAATAAAATAATAGAAAATACATTATTTAATAAATTAAAAGACATAGATATAGAAAAAGATACTTATGATTTATTTAAAAAAGATATTATAAAATTACCAGTTATTAAAATTGATAAACAAAAATTAGATATTATCGAATTAAGATCTAATAGTATTGAAATAGATATTAATACACATATTCCTATTTGTTATCATTATATTAAATGGAAAAATATATTATCATTATCTAAGAATACTGAAAACTTTAATCAAGAAATATTTAATTTTGTTAAAAAATATATAAGAATTAATGATCATGGACAACATACTTGCAAAAGTTGTGGTGAAATTGTACCTATACAAAAATATGTTTATGAAGGAACATTTGTAGAAGAATTAGATACATTTTTAACAACATCAATTGCCGTAACACACAAGTTAGAAAATATACCTAAATATACTAAATATATGCGTATAATTAAAAACATTGAAAAAAATATAGAAAGAATTGCAGGTTTATTAAATTTAACTACATTAATAGGGAATACACCAGTAATTCTATTAAAAAGAAGAATTATGATAAAAGATATAATTGATTTATTATTAATACATACAGAGTGGTTAAAAAATCAAGAAAAAAATCAAACGAATAGAATAAAATTATATTCACAAAAATATGGTATTGATAAAGAATATACTAATTTATTTTTCTTTGAACTTAAAGATGATATTTTTTTAACTAGTTCAACTGATACTGATTATTATAAAATAATTAAATATAATAATATTATTGCTTATATAATTTTTATAATTTTAATTGAAATAAACAGCGGGCAAATACTTAATTTTCGTGAAGATAAACAATATAATTATTATTTATATAATAAAATTAATGAGAATTTATTTAATAATTTATATTTAAGAATAAGTCAAAAAGAAAAAGTTCCATTACTAAAATTACCAATCCTATGTTATATTTTATATTATGTAAGTGGTATGGTTGTATCAAATAGAATTTGGTTATATAAAAATGATCATGATATAAAACAAAAATTAATATTTAATATTAATTTACAAAAATCTATAATACATACTACTATAGATTTACTTAATACATTAATTGAAGCTAATTTTGAAGAAAATAAAAATTATTTTTATGAAATTATAAATACTAAAATAAATATTAAAATAAATAATTTATTTAATAGTACATTATTATTAAATCAAATAAAAAATAAATGTGAAAAAAATATAATAATAGATGATAAAAAAATATCTATTAAAAATATTAAAATAGATTATATTGATTTAGATTATAATTTTAATATAATAGAAAAAGTATCTGATTATTGTATAGCAAAAATATATAAATTAGATAGTATTAAAACAACTAATAATAACAATAATAATTTTAATATATTAACTACTTGTGATACAGGTGATTTTCATTCATGGATTTTTAAAGATAATGATTTGATTTGTACATCATGTAACAAATCATACAATAATTTACTAAAATTATTAAATAATGATAAATATAATTACTTACATAAAATTAAATTAGTAAATTTAAATAAACTTGCTAAAAAATATTGTATATCAGGTGATACTCATGAATTAAATAATAATAAAATTTGTATTAAATGTAAAGAAGATTTATCTAAAGAAAAATTTTCTAATGATTATTTATTAAAATTAGAAAAAACTTTAGAAACTAAAAATAATGATAGTATAATTAAACATATTAATAATATGATGTTGTATAATGATACTATAATAAATAAAGAAAATAAAAAAAATAAAATAATCAATAATATTTTAAAAAAATATAAAAAAGTATTACATAATACCGATAATAAATTAGATAGATATATTGATCAATTTATTAATAAATTAATTGGTATTTTAGGCAATAAAATTAAAATTGATGATAAATATATATACTTAAATGATACTGTATATATTGTTGATCATAATTTTTTAGGAAATAAAATTTCTGATACCTTAACTGTTTTATCTTCTGAAAATAAAATAAATATTATAAATCATCCATACTTTAATAAAAATGTATTATATTACAATGATAAAGCGAATAAAGTTTATGTTTATTATGATAATATTACATTACAATATTTAGGTTATTCTCATGATAATAAAACAATTAAACAAAACAAAAATAATGCATCATTAAAAATAGATTATTCTCTCAAAGATAATATTATAAATTTAGGATATGAAAATCAAAATTATAATTTAAGTCATATTAATAAAAAATATCATACTGAAAAAATTAAAGATGATGAATATAAAGATATTATTACTGATATTTTACGTGAAAGAATAAATAATTTAAAACAAATTATTACACGTGCGCAATCTATTATATTTAATATTAAAAATAATAATAAAATTACATCATTACATATGACACAAGATAAAGTTATAATAAATGAATTTATTCAAAAATTAAAAAATATTAATGTTAAAAATTCACTAAAACATAAATCATTATTTAAACATTATTCATTTATTATTAAAAATATGGGTATTATAAATAATATTCCAAATGATTTTAAACTAGTACTTACCGATAATTATTTAGATGTAAATTGTTTAAATAAATTAAATAATATAGATTTGGTATTGATATATTATTTATTAGATAACTTTAATAAATTATTAAACTATAATAATGAAAAAATTATAGAATCACAAATAGCTGTATTAATTATTAAAATTATAAAATATTTACATAATATTTATTATAAACCATATTCTAATTATAATATTAGAAAATTTGATTTTATTTTAGTAAATGAAACACCATATATAGATGAAACACTTAAAGTAGTTGGTCATTATCAAGAATTATTAACACAACAAGAAATAGATGATCCAGAAAAGAAAGATGAAAATTTTAATGCTAACGAAGAATTTAATGCTTTCGATGTAGATGATTATGATTATAATGATGATATTGATGAACGTGCAGAAGCTTTCGATGGTTATGAACCATAACTTGTAAATTAAAATCTATTATACTATAATGATAATAGAAAAGTATAATATAATAAGTTTAAAATTATTATTTATTATATTGATAATATTAATATCACCTAAACATTTAAAAAATTATGATAAATATATTCAATCTTTTATATTTAAATTTTCTTTTATAATATTAATTATATTTGTTTATTTTAAAGATATTTATCTAGCTTTCTTAATAAGCATTTTATTTTTATTAATAAATCACTATAATAATAAAAATATAATTGATAAAGAAATTTTAAAAATTAAAAAAAAATATTAAATACACTCATTTTTATAAAAATCTAAAATTTTCATGATAAAATATTTTTATATATTCAGGGTGTTCACCTTTGACTTTTTCAATTAAATATTTATTAAATTGAAATGTAATAATAATACGCATATATATTCCCTTATTCAAATTTTGTTGTATACATTATATTATTGTAAAAATAAATATAATATATTCCATATAGTATAAAATAATTAAATATTAAAATGTATTAAACAATCAATCCTATAAATAATTATTTATTTATTATATTATTCAATTTATAAAAATATTAATTGAATAAACCAAATATGAAAACATATATTCATTAAATATTATCAGTATTTAATAAATAATTATTAAATATAAATTATTATGAAATAATTAAAATATTATTCTTACATTTCATACAAAATGACATATATATATTAACAATATTAGTTATTTATTCATATAATTAATAATCACTATCATTTTTATAAAATTTATATAATAAAATAATACACTCATTTTTATGAAAATTATCAAAAATTTCATGAAAAATGAAATTTTTGATAAATAATTTTTGCATAGAAAAAACTACACGTATTTTTTATGCTCATTAAATATAATCATTTCTAAATAAATAATTATTACTTACTAATTAATTAAATATTATTTTTTAAACGTATGATTAGGATAAATCTTTGATTTATCTCAATCTTAAGACAGAAAATCTTTGATTTTCTGTCGTAATAATTTTTATAAAATGAATATTGTATAACAGGCATAAAAAAGAATATGTATATTTTTATGAATTTTTTGATAATTTTTATAAAATAAGTGTATATTAAAAATTGAAAATAAAAAAGATTAAATATTATAACAATTTATGCACCATACAAAATTTTAAGATGAATCAAGATGATGTTATAAAATATATAATAAATATTTTTGAATTAAAACAAAAATATTTATTATTAAATACTAACTTATTATTTAGTGATATAAAAATATATGATTTTTTATTAAAAAAAAATATATCAATAAATATTAAAAATGAAATGATTAATATAATATCAAAATTAATTAATAATAATTTTGATATTTCTTATCATCAAGAATTAAATAAAATATCTTTTAATATTCCATTTATATCAAAAAGATATAAAATACAACAAATTGAAAAAAATAGGAACGATATTAATGATTTAAATATAATTACATGTCCAACTATAGTATCTGAATGTAGTTTCTGTCATTGTTTAAATGGATTATGTAATGAGCATTTAATTATTCAAAAAAAAAATACAAATTATTATAAGTACTACGAAATTAAAGCTCGTGAATGTAAAAGTTTAATAAATAAAGTATTATATAATATAATGACAATGTTTGGTAGATTCCATACTTCAATTTGTATATCTGATACCGATGAAGGGCATATCATTAAATTATTTAAAACAATTCAAAATCTAAATGTAGATTTAGAAAATTATTTAAGATATATAAAATCAATTCCAGTTATTAATATTGATGATTTTCAAGATATGACAAAAATAATTACAATTAATAATGTTCAAGTTAAAATTAAAAATCTAAGTTCTAATATTAAAAATAAACTTTTAACAAAAAATAGATTTGATAAAGATAATAAAGATTTTAATTTTATAGAATATGATGGAAAATATACTCCTATATATGATACATTAATTAAATATTTTAAATTACAGGATGACAGTAATTATTTAAAATATAAATACTTAAATAATGAAAATACAAAAAATCTTGAAAATAATTTAGAATTATTATTAGAAATATTTAGTGAAGATGAATTAAATGATAATATAAATGAAAATACATTTATTGATAAAATAATAGATATTAATCTAAATAAAGAAATAATAAAAAATCAAAAAAAAATAATAATTAAACTTGATAAACTAGATATAATTAGCGAATATCAAGAAATATATAATATATCACTTGAATATATATCTCTACTTTCTTATAATTTACCTTTCATAATATTTGATCATAGAATAAATAAATTAGATAATATATTAGTTAAATGTAAACAGAATTATTTACTTGATTTTATTAAATTAAATAAATTTAATTATTATACTATTACATATTTAAATATTATTATTGCTTATACACATGTAAAATATATGTTTCAATATATTAATATTGAATCTATTATAAATATAATATCATTTAACGATTGTAAAATGTATATGAGTAACAATTTGTATATTTTTATTTCAAATTATATAAATAATTATAATGAAATAATTAATAATTTGTTATCTATAGATTCTAAATATTATTCACATATTTATGAAAAAAATTTAATTACTAGCATATTAAACATAAAATTGGAAGATATATTTAAAATTGATGATGATCATATATCTCCTATTTATCAATTTCAAATTACTATTTTAATTTCATATTTAAAATATTATAATTATACCCATTTAGAATCTAAAATTAAATTATTTAAAAATGTATACAATGAATTAATGAATATGGCGCCTAGCATTTTAATAGCTGTATATAATAGTTTACTTAATTATTATTTATCATTATTTTTACTATTAAAAGATAATGATAATTATTTAATAGATAAATATATTGATAATTTGTTAAAATTGACTATAACATATAAATTATTATTAATATCTGATGGTAACTCAGAGATATTAATAAATAAATTATTTGATTGCATAAATGAATTTATGAATTATATTAATTATAGTATAGATTTATTAGCAATTATATTATTATTATTATCATTTTTAAAAAATCATAATGAAATTTTAATAGATAAAATTTTAGAATTAACAGCTACTAAATGGACAACAAATTATTATTTTCATGAGATCATAAGATGTAATCTTAAACATGATAAAGAAAATCTAGACCTTTTAGACAATTATATGAAAAAATCACCAATTATGAAACCTTATTATAATATAATTACAACAGTAGTAGAAAAAATATATGAAAAATAAAATTTAATTAATTCATATAATTATTTATAAAATAATAAATATTTTTTAAAAATTAGTGTATATTAAAATATTTCTTTTCAATTCATTTTCATCTAATTCATCTAGATATTTATAATATGATTTTTTTACTGCTTTGACATTTAAAGGTGGTAATATTGGAATTGCCATCCAATGTTTTCTTTTATTAATATAATCTTGTTCTATTTCTGTTGGATATAGATGTATTAAAGATGATTTAGGATTTGTTACTAATTTTCTAAAATTAGTAGGTAATAAACTATTTGATGTAGGGGGTAATACAATTAATAATTGCATAAATGGTTTTAATGGTTTACCAATTGTAAATTCATAATTATTAATATTTTTTATATATTTACTAATATCAGATAAAAATGGTGAATAATCATAAGGATAATACCAATCCCATGAGTGACAACTATCAAAATAATATAAAGCTATCCATTTAAGACCTATTAAATAATCATAAACCATTTTTTCACTAAATGGTTCTAATTCATCATCTGAAACATTCCAATAATGTTTATAATATCTTTTTCTCCATTCTATATGATTATCCATACCTAGTTTAATAGGATCATTAAATTTAAATAATAAATTTTCTATTTTAAACATTTCTCTATCATATGAATCATTACTATTACATTTAATATGACCTTTATTATTAAATTTTTTTTTTAAATAATTTTCTTCATTTAAACTTAATATAGTAATAAATTTTTTTAAAAAATGTATATTAATATTATTATTTTCAATAATATAATTGGACTTATTGTCTAAAAATAATTCTACACTAGATGTGGCATAAGCTTTAAATAATTCATCAATACCATTATCATATATTTCTATAGAAGGAATATGAGGTAAAAAATCATTTCCTAAAAAATAACAAATAAATATAAAATCTGATATTAATTTATTTTTATCTAAATTATCTATTATATTAATATCTGTTTCATATTTAATATATTTATTAAATGTTTCTATTATTAATTCTTTCATTGTATCAATATTTACAATAGTAAATGTAGTAGAATCAATAGTTTCATTTTTGATTGTATTATCAAAATGATTTGATTCTCTTAATAAATATATATTATCTATATTAACTGATAATGATAAGAATATCAAATCTGCATCTAATCCATAAATAATATATGAATAGATTTTATTATCTCTAATATAATTTAATAATTTATGTTCACCTTCACCTGGATTTAAATAAGATGAATATATTATATTTATTTTATATTTATTATTTTTAATCCATTCTAAAATATAATTATGTAATTTATCCATAAATTTAGTTCCTGGTGTAATTGCATTAGTATTCCAAAAATAAGAAATTTCTTTATTATGTTTTCTTTTAATATTATTTATTAATTTTGTATCCGCAATTGATTTATAACGTCTCGTACGTTGTTGTTTTATTTTTGCTAATGGTGCTACACCATCTATTGCAATAAATATTCCTTTTAATGGATCTATAAAATCAATTATTTTTTCTATATATTCTATAATATTATTTAACATTAATTGTTCTATAGTGTCTATATTTTTATTATCATTAATATTTATATTTTTTGTTACTTGAGCACATATTGGATGTATTAAACAATTAGCATCAAACATTAAATAATCAATATTTGGTTTTAAATTAGATAAAAAATTAGTTTTTTTATAATTTTTAATTAACCATAGAAAAAATCCTGGAACGCCCATTAAATATAAAATAAATTAACATTTAAAATGATTATTATTCATTTTTTTAGTAAATGAATAATAATTATTTTTTAGTTCTTCTTTGCAAAAAATATTTTTAATTCTCTAAATACTCTATCATAATTATCATGATATAATTTTCTATACTTTGCAATAGATTCTTCAAAAGTATTTAATAATACATGATTAAATCTATAATCAAAATCATTAATACAATTACAAGCAATTATTTGATTAATACAATCAAATTTATCTTTTGGTTTATAATATTTACTTATATAATAAGGTTTTTTTTGATTATATTTTGAATTAATATTATATCGATTTTTATCATTATATCTTTTATGATATTTGTCATTATTTGTTGTATGATATCTTTCATAATCTTTTTCATGATTATTTTTATGATATTTGTCATGATTTGTTGTATTATCGCGATTCATTATATACAAATTAAATGATATATAAATGGTTTACGGTACACTATTTAAATTAATGTATAAATATTTAAAAATTCAATTTTCTGTAGAATTATAAACCTTTAATGTTCTAGCAGAAGGATCAGTATATTTATCATTGTTAATCCATTTAGGTTGCCAGTAATGCGGTATAATATTTAATCTATTTTCTCCAAAATATTTAATAAATTGTTTTTTGTAATAATATGATTCTAAAGTAGGATAATTTGATTCTGATAATTCTTGATCAGATGCTAATGTTTTTATATTATCTTGAATTATTTCAAACCAAGATTTTTGTTCTGAACTAACACCATCAGAAAAAGCTTCTTTCTTGCGCCATAAAACTTCATGTGGTAAAATATTAGAACTTTCAAAAGCTTTTCTTAACCACCATTTTTCTATACCTTTATATTTTGGATGCCTTTTTTCTGGATCTATTTCCCAATAAGCACTAATAAATTCAGGATCTAAAAATGCAATTCTTCCTTCTAAGCCCCACCTACTTATACATCTATCAGCCCGTCTTCCATCAAACATATGTATTTTTTCAACATATTCTTTTGCTGTTTCGTGTAATTCACTCCCATTCGGTGCATAATAATTAAATAAATATGATGAACAAATTTCATCAGGTCCTTCACCTACCATAACAACTTTACCATCTGTTTTCGTTCCAATATATTTACATACTAGATATTGTCCTACAGATGCTCTAATTGTTGTAATATCCCAAGTTTCAGTTGTATATATAACATCATCTATAGCATTTAAACCTTCATTTTCTGTAAAAATAATTTCATGATGATTCGATTTAATAAAATCAGCTACTGATTTAGCATATTTTAAATCAGTTCCACCAATCATTCCACAACAATATGTATTAATAGGATTATTAAGCAATCTTGCAGATATAGCAGCTACTAATGAAGAATCTACGCCACCAGATAATAAAAATGCTATAGGTCTATCAGATATTAATCTTCTTTTTATTGAATTAATAGTAGCATATCTTATTTTTTCTAAAATATGATTTTCTAGATTAAATGGTGTATGAACAATGTTATAAATATTTTTAAAATTATATTTATAAAGATTACAAGATTTATCTAAATTATCAATATTTATTTTAATAATAGTTCCTGGTTCAAATTCTTGAATTTCATTTTCAAAAAAATTCATTCCTTTTATTTCTGAACTAAATAATAAAGAATCAGAATTATTATCCGGTTTATGATAATATAAAGGACGAATACCTATTTGATCTCTACCTGCAATTATATGTGTCAAATTTTTAAGATTATCAAATTCTAATAATATAAATGCAAATTCTCCTTTAATATCATTATCAAATAAATTATAAAACTTAGATAAATCATTATTATATTTAATATATAATCTTGGAATTGTTAAACAATCAGAATTATTTAATATGGGTAAATTATGATCAAAAATTAATTCTTTAAAATTATATATCTCACCATTACAAATAAATACAATAGTTTTTTGATTATATTCTATGATAAATGGTTGATTTGCATGAAAATTTAAATCAATTATTCCTAATCTATGAAATCCTATAAATACTGAATCATTAATAGTTTGAAATATTGATGTATCAGGTCCTCTAGATTTAATGTTCATAAAATTATTATATAATTTAGAATAAGGTATATTTTTATTATTAATTAATTGTATATATGCCCAAATACCACACATTAAAAATTAATAAAAATTAATCTTTAAACTTATTAATTATAATAAAATAATATAATAATTATAAATAATATATATGTATATATATATATATATACATATGAGTTCAAAAATAAATAGTTATCATAAAAGAGACAATACTGTATTTAATAATACGAGTACACCTATAGAGACTGAGAATAATCGTAATGTAAATGAATGTAAACAAAGATGTGTTAATAATGATAGATGTGTTTCTTTTACGCATTTTACTTCTCCAAAAACAATTAATAATACTCTTTATCCAATAGATACATGTGTATATTTTGATACTTATCCTGATTTAATTGTAAATCATCAAGGAACTAATACATATATACTAAATGATTTAGAAGAACAAAGAGGTAAAGGATATGGAGGACATGATCGTTTAACAGATTATGGTAATGGAGGTATAGACCCAGAAAGTTGTAAATCTTTATGTAATTCTGTTTCAAATTGTGGTGGTATAGATATATATAGTGCAGCTTGTTATTTTAAAAATAATATTGATCAATCTAAAGTAATAAATGTTCCTGCAAATACTATTTATAAAAGAAAAGGGCGTCCTCCAGAAAAATTTTATTTTGAATTAGAAAAAGATATAAATTATAGCGGAACAAATATTAGTAGTACTCCAAATGTGGACCCTATTCAGTGTTTAAATCAATGCAATGATAATGATAATTGTATGGGTGCTATAATTGGTTATGATAAAACTTGCAATCTTAAAAGCAATTTGTCTGGCAATATTCCTATAACTAATAATTCTACAGATACTTATGTAAAATTATCTAAAAAAAATATATCTCGTAATAATGCTAATTATGATAAATATTATAATAAAAATATAAATGAAACTAGAGTAACAAGTAGTTATCTAATTAATGTTAATTTAAATGAAGATCAATGTTATACATTATGTAATAATATTTCAAATTGTAAAGGATTCACATATACTAACAACCCGCAAAATTGTTCTTTAAAAAGTGATATATCTAAGGATAAATTAATCAAATCAAGAAATAGTGTTGCATATATAAAAAATAATAATACTAATAATTCTTATATATTAACACCACAAAATGATCATACAAATAATACTATAAATACAATAGATACATCTTCCATTCAAAATATTAATGATTGTATTTCTCAATGTACTACTAATAATTCTAATTGTGTAGGGGTAGTATATGATAATCAAAATAATTCATGTACATTAAAAAGTTTATTAATTGAAAATTCATATAGACCAACAACTAATAAAAATATTATTAAAATAAAAGAAAATCCTATTATTGCTCCTCCTCCAAATGGATCTAATACATCGACAGGAGACAACCCTCAAGGGGCTAATTCACAAGGGGCTAATTCACAAGGGGCTAATTCACAAGGGGCTAATTCACAAGGGGCCAATTCACAAGGGGCTAATTCACAAGGGGCTAATTCACAAGGGGCCAATTCACAAGGGACCAACCCACCAGGGGCTAATTCACAAGGGGCCAATTCACAAGGAGCCAATCCACCAGGGGCTAATTCACAAGGGGCCAATCCACCAGGGGCCAACCCACCAGGGGCCAACCCGCCAGGGGCTAATTCACAAGGGGCCAATTCACAAGGGACCAATCCACCAGACAAAAATAATAAATCTACAGAAACAACATCACCTAATACGTCAGAATCAAAATATGGTACTTGGGAAATTGTAGGAATTAGTGTAGCTGTAATAGTTGGTGTGATAGTAATAATAGCTGTGATTGCATGGTCTCGTAGGAAAAATAAGTATAATAGTGTATCTTCTAAAACTATGGCTGATGACTAATTTAGGTATAAAATCTTTTTAATTTATTTTATCTAAATTATTTTTCAGGTCCAATAATATTTTATTAAAATAATATAAAAGGCGTCAATATTAATTAAAAAAAATCAGAGATTTTTTTATTAATTGATTCAACTAATATACAAAATTTTACAGGTTCGACAAAAAATTAAAAATTTTCTGTCTTAAGATAAATAATAAATCGAAGATTTATTATTTATTGTTCCTTAGATTTCGGTTATAATATTAAAATAACATCTTTAGTTGATAATAATAAAATAAGATGAAAAAACTTCATTTTTTCATCGAACTCTATTATTTACAAATATTAAAAGGATCTATTCACGATGCTAAAATAATGGAAGATATTATTCAAAATAAATATTAATCTAATTAGTGATAAAGGATAAAAATGCTTTTCGCATTTTTCAGAAAGGATATATTAAAAATCAAAATTATGTAAATAAAATTAAAAATGAAAATAATATTAAAGTAATAACACCTTTAAGATGTAATAATAAAACAAATAATTTAAATACTGAGTGATAATAATCTATTAAAAAATAGATATGTAGTTGAACAATGAGAATAAAATCTTTATTCTCAATTAACATTTTTTTGGTTTATTAAAAAATGTTTTCGTAGAATTAGTATTATTAATGATAAATCTATTGTTATTTTATAATAGATTTTGTACAAGTAGCAGCATATATGATAATATAAACTATAAAATGTAATGTATAAACAATTTTAATACGAAATTAATAATAATATTTTTAAATATTATTTAAATTTTTTTTTCATATTTTTTATTAGATTTTTGCATATATGTCTAATATCAGAAAATTTAATAAAAAAAAAATTTGCTGATAGTTCCTACATTAGATTATATTTTTTTTAAAATTAATTTAATTTAAATGTGCAAAATCATTAATGTATTATTTAATTTTTAAATAAGTCGATTTTTTTTCAGTCCAATTATTTTTTATAAAAATTAGTACACTCATTTTTATGAAATATTTATTTTATAAGTTATTAATTACGTTTCATGTATAAGCATGATATCTAGGATAAAATAAAAGATTTTCTGCCTCAAGATTGGAATAAATCTTTGATTTATCTCAATCATACATTTAAAAATAATATTTAATTATTTAGGGATGTTCACCTTTGTCTTATTTAATTAAATATTTATTAAATTGAATGTAATAATAATATGCATCTATAGTACCTTATTCAAATATTGCAGTACATGTTAGCTTATTTTAAAAATAAATATAATACACTCATTTTTATGACAATTATCAAATATTTCATAAAAAATAAAAAAATATTTATCTTCGATAAATATTTTTTGCATAAAAAAGAATATATATATTCTTTTTTATGCCTATTTTACTATATTCATTTTATAAATTTTATTTAGTGTATTTAACAATATTATTTAATAAATTTATATAATTTTGAGAGTAATTATGATTTATTTAAAAATAGGTATATTTAATGATATTTTTTATGAAATATTTAATAATTTTCATAAAAATGGGTGTATATTCCATATAGTATAAAATAATTAAATATTAAAATAAATAATATAACCAATTGTATAAATAATAAATAAGGTAATTATTATTTATTGATATAATATTTATTACATTGTTCGATTTAATAAAATTTATAATTCAATAAGACAAAGGTGAACAGTTCTATTTATAAAATACTAGCAATATTTAATAATATTTTTTATGAAATATCATTAAATATGCTCATTTCTAAATTAATTATTACTTATACGAATTAATTAAATATTATTTTTTATAAAATGAATATGGTATAACAGGCATAAAAAATATTTATTTTATTTTTGATAATTTTTATAAAAATAGGTGTATTAATATTTATGATGTTTCTATATTTTTAGTAGGTTGAGTTGATTCGGTATTATCAGTTATTACATGTCGAGAATCATTCCATTCTAAAAGATTAACTGGATAATTAGAACTATCACTAGGACATACTTTACATGGTGATGTATTAATACATACTGGTGGTCTGGGCATAGGAACCATCCATTTAGATGTATCTAATATTGTATAACTTTTATCCCAATCATTAGCTATTTTATCGCCTATTGGTGAATAAAAATCATTAGGTAGATTATTATTTATATTATAATTTTTAGGTGTATTAATTTTTCCTTCAGTATTTAATTTTTCTAATGATATTATAATTTCATCAATTGATAATATTTTAGATTTAAGTTTAGCTTGAATATTTTCAACATCTATATTGTTAAGTATACCTTTTTTTATTAATTCTTTCATTAAATATTCATAATATTTGAGTGAATGTATTTTTTTAGAATCATTACTAATATTTTTTTGTAAATCTAATTGAAATTTTAATTTATTTATTTCATTATTAAATTGAGATTTAATTTTTTCTATTTCTGTAGAACAACTAATATTATCATTTTTAAAATTAGAATAATTAGGTTTTTGTTCAGCAGGAACAATTTGTGGTAAACTAGCCATTTGTTCATTAGTATTACTTTGTGTTATATTTTTAATAGATTCTAAATTTAAATTTGTATTATCAAGAGATTCAAAAATATGTCCATTTTGAATTAAATCAATAGCAATAACGAAAAAACAAATAATGGTAATTAAATTTATAATATCTTTATCAGATAATGGTGTACTAGGTATATTTTTAAGAAAAAGGTATAATAAAATTAAAAAAATAATATATTTAAAAATATTATTAATATTTAGTAAAGTCATATATATAATTATACATTTTTTTTGTTATAAAGTATAATTAAAATTAATATTATAATTATCAATAAGATATTAATAATATACATAATTAATATAAGTGAAATATAAGGATATAATTTATTCCTACATTCATCTAATAATGGTTTAATAATTTGATTTTCAATTTGATTTTTAATTTCTGGTTTACACAATTCTATACTTATTTTATTTATACATTCTTTAGCAAATTTATTAATCATAATTATAAATAATTATATATTATTTATAATTATAAAAAAATTGAAAATAATATTTAAACGAAAAAAATTTGATAAATAAATATGTTATAAAGCTTTTCTATTATATATTAATAAAATGACAGTTAATCCTCTGTTCTACAATGAAGACATAAAGAAAATAGAAAAAATAGAATTCACAATATATCGAAATAATGATGTTAAAATGTATTCAGCAGTATTTGATGATCCATTTGGGATAGATTTAGCTGAATCATATGAAAATTATGAACCCAAAAAAGGTGGTTTAGTGGATTTAAGATTAGGTACATGCGATCCATATTTACCTTGTACAACATGTGGTGAAAATTCAATAGATTGTCCAGGACATTTTGGACATACTACTTTAGCAGATAAAGTATTTCATTTTGGATTTTTAAATCATTTAAAAAATATATTGCAGTGTATTTGCCTAAAATGTTCAAAAATATTAATTAATGATATATCTAGTATTGATAAAAAAATATTAAGTAAAAAAATGGAAACACGTTTTAAAGAAATAAAATTGTTAACGAAAAATGCTACACATTGTTTTAACTGTGGCGAATTAGTACCTAAAATAAAAAGAGAAGTTAAAGATAATGGTTCAATTAGGATAATTATTGAAAAAAATATAACTAATGTAGCAGAAAAAGATGATACAGATTTAAATGTAGATCAATTTCAGGCAAAAAAAATAAAAGAAGTTAAAAAACCAAGTGATTGTTGGGCAATACTTAAAAATATTTCAGATGAAGAATGTAAATTATTAGGATTTGATCCAAAAATTCAAAAACCTGAAGATATGATAATAAAGGAATTTCCAATTCCGCCGGTTACAATTAGACCTACAGCAAAAGTTGATTTTTTATCAGCTGCTACAATGGAAGATTCTTTAACATTAAAAATTTCTGATATAATTACATCTAATAAACGATTGAGACAACAAATGGAAAAAGAAACATTATCAAATGATATATCACAATATAGTCCAGATATGTTTACATTATTACAATATCATATAGCAACATATTTTGATAATGAAAGTTTAAGTTTACCAAGAACAGAATTTAAGACTGGTGGTAGACCAACTAAATCTATGACAAATATTATTAAAGGTAAAACAGGCAGGGTAAGAAATAATTTAATGGGTAAAAGGGTAGATTTTTCCGCTAGAACAGTAATTACATCTGATCCTTATATAGATATTGATCAAGTAGGTGTTCCAAAAAGAATAGCAATGGAATTAACAGTTCCTGAGGAAGTTACTCCTTATAATATTAAATATTTATCTGGATTAGTTCGTAATGGAAAAGATACTTATCCAGGTGCAAATTTTGTATTAAGAATAAATTATAAAGATGGTAAAGCTGAAGTTCAAAAAATAGATTTAAAATATAGGAAAAAAGTTATTAAACTTAATTATGGTGATATTGTAGAAAGACATAGTATTAATGATGATTATATACTATTTAATCGACAACCAACATTACATAAACCATCTATGATGGGTCATAAAATGCAAGTTATTAATAGTGATATATTAAATACGTTTAGACTTAATGTATCTGCTTGTAAACCTTATAATGCTGATTTTGATGGTGATGAGATGAATATGTATTTGCCGCAATCAATACAAACACGTAATGAAATAAAAAGAATAGCAAATGTACAATATCAAATAGTAAGTGCAAAAGATTCGAGTCCTATTATTGGATGCCAACAAGATACATTATCAGGAGCATATATGTTAACTGAACCTGATGTTAAAATAATAGGATGGGAAGCAGCTAATATATTATGTAATACAACATCTGAAACAAAAATGAATATAGAAATGAATAAATATTATTCAGGTCATGAAATTTTTTCTCATATAATACCAGAAGGTATTAACAATACATTAAAATCAAATAATAATATAAATTTTCAAATATTAAATGGACAATTATTAGTAGGACATTTAGACAAATCATCTTTAAGTTTTGCTAAAAATTCAATAATTCATTTTATATGGGATAAGTTCGGACCAAATAAAACAAGAAAATTTATAGATGACTCACAAAGATTAATATTAAATTATTTATTACTTAGAGGTCAAACCATAGGATATAAAGATACAATAATTGATAAAGATATATTAACAAAAATAAAACAAATTATGCATAATGAAATATTAAAATCTAAATATAATATAACACAATTTGAAAATGATGTAGACCAAATTTCAAATGAAATAATAGAAACAACATTAGCTTCAGATTTAGGTGTAGTAAGAACAAATGTTAGTCAAATAATTTCATCTCATTTTAATATTAATAATAATTTTTGGGTTTTTGCTAAATCAGGTGCTAAAGGATCTATAGATAATGTTACTCAAATATGTGCATTTTTAGGTCAAAAAAATTTAGCTGGTAACAGAATTAAAAAAAATATAGAAAGTAGAAGTTTAATATATTTTCATAAAGATGATGATACACCAGAAGCAAGAGGATTTATTAAAAATTCATATATTAATGGTTTATCTGGTTATGAATTATTTATTGATTCTTCTGCTGGTCGCGAGGGTTTAATAGATACAGCTATTAAAACAGCACAAACAGGTTATATCCAAAGACAATTAATTAAAGGTTTGGAAGATTTATCCATTAAATATGATGGTACAAATAGAAATGCTAAAAATATAATAATTCAAACAATATATGGCGAAAATGGAATAAATCAGGCGCTACAAACAGAATTAAAATTAAATATTTTATTAATGAATAATACTGAAATAAATGATAATCTAATATTTACTAAAGAACATATAAAAATGTTATCTAATGAATTAAAAATTGATACTAAAGAATTAACTAATTTTAATAAAAAATATTATGATAAATTAATTGTTATGAGAGATAATATGAGAATGAATCAATCTAAAGCATTAATAAATTATAAAATTTTAGAAGAAAAATATGTAGTACCTGTTAATCTATTTAGAATTACACAAGATTATACATCAGATAATAATAGTATAGATCTCAATCCTTATGATATTGAAAACGCAATTGAAGATTTTTTATCCCATCACGATTATAGATTAATTACAGTATTAAATCCTCAAGATAAATACATGAAAAATGACGATAGAAAAATGAAAACATTATTTGAATTAGCACTTTATGAATATTTAGCACCTGTAAAATGTATATTTACATATAAATTATCTAAAACTAATTTTAATAAAATGATGGATGAAATTAAATTAAATTTTATAAAATCTATAATAGAACCTGGTGAAATGGTTGGCGTTATTGCTGCACAATCAATTGGTGAACCTACATCACAACTCACATTAAATACTAAACACTTTGCAGGTACAAAAAGTGCTGCTACAATGGGCCTAAATCGTATTTTAGAATTATTGCATTATTCTAAAAATATTAAAATACCTGAAATGACTGTATATTTTAAACAACCTTATGCAAAAGATAGAAGTGCTTTAAATAAAGTAATTAGCTATTTTAAATATTTATCAATAAAAGATTTAATCAATAGTGCTGAAATATATTATGATTTATGTGGTAATGATAAATTAAGTAAATTAATTAAAGATGATAATGTATCTAATCCATTTTTTATAAATAATCAAAAAACAGATTTAAGTTTATTACCATTTATATTTAGATTTAAAATGAACATTGAAAAAATGATTGATAAAGAAACAACATTACTTGATATTAAAACAAAATTTATTTCACAATGGTATAAAAATTTAACAAATATTAAAAATGTTAGAAAAAAAGAAATAATTAATAATATAAGTAGATGTGCTATATTATCTAATAATATATCTGATAAAGAACCATATATTCATATTAGATTTAGCATGACAAATTTTAACTATAGTATGATCACAGATTTTCTTAAAATAGTATTAGATGACATTACATTAAAAGGTATTGAAAATATTAGTAATATTAATGTATCACATGAAAGAGTAATTAATTATGATAAATCATCCGGTGATATTATTGTAGATAAAGAATATGTAGTTTATACATCTGGTATTAATTTTGAAAAAATGAGATTAATGACAGGTATTGATTTTTCTAGAACTAGATGTAATGATATTATAACTACATTAAGATTATATGGTATTGAAGCTACTAGACAGTTATTAATATATGAATTATCAAATACATATAAAAATTCAGGATCAAATATAAATTATAATCATTTATCTTTATTAGTTGATCAAATGTGTCATACAGGTGAAATAATATCTATGGATAGACATGGATTATCTAAAATTGATATTGATCCAATTGCTAGAGCTTCATTTGAAAAAACAATGGAGCATTTTATTAATGCAGCTATTTTTAATGAAAAAGATAATTTAAAATCTGTAAGTTCTAGAATTGCTGTAGGACGTGTTATTAATGGTGGTACAGGTGCATTTGAATTATTATTAGATACTAAAAAATTAGAAAATTCAGAATATACTAAGGATGAAACCGCAGGAAGAATAACTTTTCCCCCATTAGAAGAAGACCCTATATTAACTGATATGATTAAATATTCATTAACAAATACATCTTTTTTTATTCCTTAATTAAATATTTATTTTATTCTAATTGAATAAAATAAAATTGAAAAAATAACTTTATGGATGTTTCTAAGTTTTCATACTTTTACCGTAGCCATTTTGGCTCAAGCTTGTACCGCGAACCTTGCATTCAGCAAACATCAACCTTCTTTGTGTCTGCCGCAACCATGGCTGATGCAAACACCATGCCTGAAGAGCGCAAGCGGGGTGAGGCCCTCTGGGCCTTAGTGCGGGCGCAGAGGGAGATGCGCAAGCGAGTTCTGGCATTCTTGGCCTTCCTGCAAATGCAGGTCCACATTAGGGTGAATGACCAGAAGCAGGCAAAGGAGATTATGCGGGCTCTTTTGTCTAAGTCCTACAAGACGGATATTCCCGTGTTTTTCTGCAAGCCCGAGGACAAAGTTACCCTGATATCCAGGAAGCTTCAGTACCTCTGGGCATGCTTCCGCAGTTTCGGAACCATCTTGTTCAACGTCCCCTTTCCCACGAGGAATGGGGAAAACGATCCAGACTGGTACGACGCGGTCCATCCAAAAGCCAAAGTAGTTGGAAGAGATGTTGTCGCGCCCTTGGTGCTGGAGCTTATCCGGCGTCTCAAGAGGCCAACACAGCATTCGTACAGAATCGCCCTCATCGGCGACTCCACTACATCGGAGTGTACAAAGAGAGATGGACGCAAAGCTGCACGCGTGAGGACCAAGTGGGTTAATCGCGTATTGGCCAAGTCTGGGCTCAAGGCGAATGTCACCTACTACGCCATTCCAGGCAGCCATATCAACTACCACTCTTGGACCTCTTTTCAGATCCAGTCGTACTTTATGCGCAGAGACCATGATGTTAAGCCTTTTGATGCGGTGCTGGTCGTTGGTGGGTGGAATGCCCAGTACGACTACGATTACCCTCGAGGCTTTACAACCATGATCAAGGATGCTTGCAGTTTCCGGGATATTGTTTCCGGTGACCCGAACTGCCTGCACACATGGCGCACCTGGATCGGGGACCAAGAGGCCGAGTTTTTGGATCACCTCAAGGCAAAGTCTAGCTCGGATACCATGTGCTACCCGATCTGCTACAAGCGGAGAGGGGGGTCGCGCCAACCATGAACTACCCAATCTGCTATAAGCGGCATGGTGAGTTCCAAGAGGTACACAATCTGCATCAGGCGGTGATGTGTCTCTCTGACTACTTGGGGGATCTGCATTGTGATGACAGAGGCAAGCTTTCAAGCTGTGTCACATAGTGAAAAAAGAAAAATTATTTATAATTTTTCTTTTTAAAATGGTATATAAATAGGACTGTTCACCTTTATATTTATTTTTTTATTAAATTTAATACTATAAATAATTATATATTTTATATATTTAGGACTTATTAAATTGAATAAGATAATAATACGTATATATAGTACGACAGAAAATCAAAGATTTTCTGTCTTAAGATTAGGATAAATCAAAGATTTATCCTAATCGTACCTTATTCAAATAGTGAAGTATACATTATCTTATATAAAATAATTAAATAATACGAACGTCCTAAATAAAAAAATTACCATATTTTTATTTCATTATCATCATGAATAATAGTATCATTATCTTTTATAATATAAAAATTATTATCCGTAAATATGATTTCATGAAAGTTATTATACATCATAACGCAATATGACCAAATAATAATTTTTTTATCAAATGTTAACACTATAAAATTATTATTAGTACTATACAACTCTTGAATATTATTTAATTTAATATAACATACACCTCCATTTATTGGATCACCCCAAGGTATAACTTGATTATCAAATGTTAATGCTGCAAATGCACCTTTTGTATTACAAATTTTTTTAATATTATTTATATTATCACATTTTCCTCCATAATATTTATTTCCACAAGCAATAACATTATTATTGCAAGTTAATACAGCAAATGCATAGTTATTACTATAAATTTCTTTAACATTATTTAATTCTTTATCATAAATATCTTCATTATTAATACCACCCCACATAATAACTTTATTGTCATATGTTAATGCAGCAAAAGCTGTATTAGTATTATAAATTTCTTTGATATTGACTAATGGTATAGTACAGTTACCACCATATTCAGGATGTCCCCAAACTATTGCTTGATTATCAATAGTAAGTGCTACAAATGCATGATTATTTTTATAAATATTTTTAACATTAGTTATTTTATCATATTTACAATATTCATTATTACCCCAAATAATAACTTGATTATCAAAAGTTAATGCAACAAAAGTATTATAATTATTATTATAAACATTTTTAATATTATTAGAAATATTATAATTATATTTAGAATTATTAAATATAATTATATTATTATCATTAGATAATCCTGCTAATAATGTATCATTTTTATAAATTTTTTTAATTCCATATAATTTGCAATCTTTCATAAAGAATTCATTTTTATATGTTTCAACTATATAGATATTATCACTATGATAAATTTCTTTTACATTATGATAAATATTATTATTTATTTTAATAGAATTATCATTTTTAATAATATAATTTCCAAATAATCTATTAGTATGAAGAATTAAAGTTAAATTACAATTTTCAGTAATATTATTATCTTCGAATGATTTATTTAATTCAATATATGTATTATCTTTATACAATATAAATCTATTATATTTGATTATACTTTTAAAATTTTTATTTTTTTTTAAAAAATTATAAATATTATTTTTGATATTAATTTCTTTAATAGTAAAATTATTACCACTTAATTGATAAAATCTAATTTCAATATTTTCCGTCATGATTATAGTAGGGTAATAATTATTTCTTATGTACATAACATGATTTTTTCAATTTTTTATTAAAATATTAAATATACTTGATAATTCTTTTAAAGATATTGTTTTTTTAATAAATAATGGAAAATGATAATAATTTTGATAATTTAAATTTGAATAAGGATTTACTAAAAGGAGTATATTTATATGGTTTTATAAAACCTTCCAATATTCAAAAAAAAGGTATAAATGCTATAAATACAGGCCAAGATTGTATATTACAATCACAATCAGGAACAGGGAAAACAGCAACATATTTATTAGGTGTATTAAATAGATTAGATAATACTTCTAGTTGTCAAGGTATAATTATTACTCCTACACGTGAATTAGCTGGACAGGTTTATAATGTAGCATGTAATTTATCAAAATTTACAAATTATAATATAGTAAAATGTACAGGTGGTACTAATATAAATGAAAATAAACATGAACTTAAAAATGGTAATTTAATTATAGGTACTTTAGGAAGAATATATCATATGATAGATGAAAATAAAATTAATATTGACAAACTAAAATTTATTGTTTTAGATGAGGCAGATGAATTATTATATGATACTAATGATAAAATTTATAGTTTTTTTGAAAAGATTAAAAAATCAGTTCAAATTATATTTATTTCAGCTACAATATCTTTAAATGTATTTAATGCAAGTAAATTATATACAAAAAATCCAATAAAAATATTATTAAGAAATAATGAAATAGTAGTAGATTTAATTAGTCAATTTTATTTAGATGTTGAAATAGAAGATCAAAAATTTGATACATTATTAGATTTATATAATTTATTTTCAGCATCACAAACTATAATATTCTGTAACACTATAAGAAAAGTAGAATGGTTAGAACAAAAATTAAAAAAAAATGATTTTTCAATTACTGTTATACATTCAAGTATGACACAAGATGAAAGAGATAATATTGTTAAAGATTTTAGAAATGGTAGTACAAGGATATTACTAACTACAGATCTATTAGCCAGAGGTATTGACATACCTCAAGTAAATATGGTTATTAATTATGACTTACCAATGAATAAGGAAACATACATACATAGAATTGGAAGATGTGGAAGATTTGATAAAAAAGGTGTATCTATAACTCTTGTTAAAATGCAAGATCAAATAGATGTTAAATTATTTAATAAATTAAAACATGTTTATAAAATTAATATAATTGAAATGCCGGAATGTATTGATGAATATTTATAACTATATAAATTTATAAATGATTTTTTATCAGTTTAATTATAATTAGTTGTTCAACCAAAATAAAAGATTTTGGTTCAAGAACTAAACCCTTCGGGTTTAGTTGTTCATCTTTGTTTTATTTAATTAAATATTTTTTGCATAAAAAAGAATATAAATATTCTTTTTTATGCTTATCTAATCATATTCATTTTATAAAAAATAGCAAGTTCATATAATGTAGAAGGAATATATAATATTTTATAAAAATGAATAATATATACATTTTTATAAAAATTATCAAAAATTTCATAAAAAATAATTAGGTGTATTTAAAAATAATATTAAATAAAATTTTATAATTTTGAAAGTAATAATTATTTAATTAAAAATTATGTATATTTAATGATATTTTTATGAAAATATAAGTCAAATGTGACAATGTCAATAAATATCTATATTTAAATAATTTAGCGACATTAACTAATAATTTTTTGTGTATTTCATCATAACTAGAAATGCTTCTCCATACAGAATAAAACTTGTAATATTTTAGCGTATGCTTATAATAGCCTATTAATTAATAATTATATACATCTTTCTAATACAAAAAAATTGAATTAAAGACATATTGTGCATATAACATTATGCTAACAATGTCTAATCATTCGTTAAAGGAAATGACTATTGACTTTACTAAAGATTTCAACGTAGATCAATTATCATTTACTGATTTTGAGGATTCCAAAGATTCAACAGGACAAAAAGATCCAGCAGGACAAAGGAAGGCATTTCCAAGATATCAAGTAAATGGATCTAATGTAAATCCTTACTTTCAGTTAGTATGGTTTTTATTAGATTCTTATGGAATTCCTCAATTAGGTAGATATTATACTTCTGATGCTCAAAGAAGTTTTGTTAAAATACCATTAAATACTAATATTCCAGAAATTAAACTATTAGTAGATAAATTAACTTTATTAGATGAATATTTAGGTTCAGATAAATTTAAAGAACAAAAATTTGGTAATAAATCAAAAAAATATTCATATCAACCAATAGTTAGACTACCTATTGATGATGAAGATGATGAGGATACTACCAAAGTTAAAAAAATAAGATATCCATATATTAAAATAAAAATAGATATTGACTATAAAACAAAAGATGTAAAAACTATTATTTATAATTCTACATTGGTTGATTCGAAACGTGTAAGAAAAGAAATTAAAGATGTAACAACTGTATCTGATTTTGCTACACATATTTGTTATCTTAGTAAAATTAGGCCAATTATTAAACCTGCGACTCTATGGGCAGCTTCACCAACAAGTACTAAGGAACCAAAATATGGTTTAACACTTAAAATGATTAAGGTTGAAGTAGAACCACCAAATGGAAGATCGAGTTCTAATACTAAAGATTATATGTTATCTGATACATTTATTGATGATGAACCACAAATGCAAAATACACAACAATCTAGTTCATCATCATCAAGTAAACCTGTAGTGCAAATTGATGATGATTCTGACGGATCAGATGATTCGGAAAAAATCGTTGAACAAAAGAAAGGTGTTCAAATAATTGAATCTGAATCCGAATCAAATGATTCAGAAGCAGAAATTAAACCAGTTAAAAAGCCTACACCAAAAAAAGCAAATAAAAAATAATTATATAAATTTATAACTAATATTAATTTATAACTAATTAATTTAAAATTAATTTAATTATTAAATTAATTTTAAAGATTTATTTTTTAATAATTTTAATAAATGGATTATTTAGAACCGCTTAAAATTTCTTTAATTGATTTAAATAATATATCATATTCTAAAATTAGAGAGCTTAATAATAAAAAAATTATAATTGTAAAATATGATTATGGTGATAAATATAAAAATTTTGTATTTCAAACACCTACATTATTAAATTTAAATAAACCTAATTATTGTAATCAATATGTAGAAATGGCAATTACACTTGAAGGTAAAGAAAAGAATAAAGTAAATACATTTTTAAAATTTATAAATGATTTAGAAAATAAAATTAAATCAGATGCAGTCGTAAATTTAAATTCTTGGTTTAAATTAGATAAAAATAAGCAAGATATAAATTTTCAAAAAATAATTAGGGATGATAATACAATTAGAATAAAAATATTAAAAAATAATGATTATGAAACATTAGTTAATTATAATAATAAAAAAATAAATTTATCATCAATTCCAGATAATACTTGGTGTAAATTGATATTAGAATGTTATGCAATTTGGATAAATTCAAATAATAATTTTGGAATATTTTTTAGACCTATTTTGATATCATTATTACCAAAATTAAAAAAAATATATAATTATAATTTCATTGGTGATGAAACAGATAGCGATAATATAGATATTCCTGATACAGAAATAAATATAACACAAAATAATTTATTTTTAGATTCACATACACTTGATAAAAGTAATAATAATTCTACATCACAATTAGAAATAAATGAGTTATATAATAATTTACAACATACTATTAATTCAGATGATAATCAAAATATTAATATTATTAATTTAAATAATATTGAATTAAGTAGTAATAATAGTACTGATCAATATAAAATGAATTCATCAGATGATGATATGACTTCTGAATAAAAATATTTTTCAAATAAAAATTTTTAAATAAAATTTTATTTAAAAATTTTTATGAATATAGGTATATAAAGATTTATTATATTATTGTAAATATAATATAATTGTAATGTCATTAGATGAAAATAATATATTAAATGATAATAATAATCAAATTATTTCTATTATATCATTATCATCACAAGAATATTTAATTTTAAAATCACTTGAAAATTTTTATAATATACCATCAAATTATAATATATTTTCACTTATTATTAAATCTAATAATTATATATCAATTAGATTAATTGATTATTTTATTACAAAATATTCTAAACAAAATAAAATATGTTATAAGATTATTAAAAATAATATAATTGATCAAAATTATGATAATAATGATGAATCAACATTTTATGTTCATGCATCATATAAACAACAATTAAAATTATATCAAAAAAAATATTTTGATCCATTTAGTCGAGGCGATAGAATTCCTTATTTCATAAATAATAATTATATAATAACAACTATAGGACAATTAAATTTTTATAGATGGCTAATTTCTAATAATATATATGTGTATATTTTACATAATAAAAAAGATATTGAAAGAGAAATGAATATTGATAATAAATTTACAAAAGAAAACAAAAAACCAAAAAATACAAAAAAAAAAATAAAAAATTCAAAAACAATAATAAATAATACAAATACATATCAAATGCAAAATATTGAATCTAAAAAATCAACTGATATTATTGTAAATTTTATATAATTAACCATTAATATTTTTATATATCTTTTTTGGAATTTATAATTAATTCCAAATATGGCAATTAATTATATATAATATCATAATAAGCACATAGATTTATATTTTAGTCTTATATAATTACTTTTTCGGTTTATGATTAATTCAAATAATACACTCATTTTTATGAAAATTATTAAAAATTTCATAAAAATACTATTGTATTATATTCATTTTATAAAATTTAATTAGTGCATGGGGGATAAAATCAAAGATTTTATCCCCCATCCATTGTAGAGGAAAATCTTTGATTTTCCTCTACGGTGCATTTAAAAATAATATTTAATAAATTTATATAATTTTGTGAGTAATAA
>Ga0172373_10002266_pt1 | contig 29797 bp, 22 predicted proteins | sample Lak10m_2_FD_114546 | JGI IMG/M metagenome (GOLD analysis project Ga0172373, IMG submission 114546) | Freshwater microbial communities from Kabuno Bay, South-Kivu, Congo - kab_092012_10m | ecosystem: Environmental > Aquatic > Freshwater > Lake | place: Democratic Republic of the Congo...
CGCTGATTCCAAAGCCGGAGCTTGGGAATGAGCAAAATCAATCATCAGCGTCACCTTTGGCCCTGTTTGTCGAAAACCTTTATATACGGCCGATGCCAGCATAGAATAGGCTTATTCTTTACTTTAACAAGGAGCTTCGCCGTGTTGGATGATGTGATCAAGGCCTATAACGAGGCCGTTTTAGACACCGATCGGGCGGGTGCGCTGCAGGTTGTTTCGGATGCCGTCATACGAGGCGTTAGCCCGGAGGACATCGTGTTCAAAGTCGTGATTCCAGGGCTGGACCTGATGGTCAAAGCCATCAGTGAAGGTTTTGACACCAATCTTGCACAGCATTTTATGACGTCGCAGATCGCTGCCGATGTGACTGAAAAAATGTTGGTGCTGTTCAAGGCCCCGCCGCAGATTCTAGGGCGCGTTATTATCGGTACCGCGGCCGGTGATTTGCATACGCTGGGCAAGCGCATCGTCATCGGCTGTCTTAAAGCGCAAATGATTGACGTAACCGATTTGGGCGTCAATGTGCCGGCGGAAAAATTTGTCAATGAAGCGGTGGCTCGCGACGCCCAGGTGATCGGCGTGTCGGCGATGATGGTGCATACCGCACGCGGCGAGAATGGCGCCGTCAAGGTGCGCAAGCTCCTTAAGGAACAGGGTCTGGAACATAAAATCAAGTTGGTTGTGGGCGGAGCGCCGTTCCGCTTCGATCCTGAGCTATACAAGGTCGTTGGGGCCGACGCCTGGGCCGAGAACGGCGTGTCAGCCTATAAAGCCATTATCGATTGCATTCAGGAGGTAAAGCAACATGGTCACTAGCCTGGATAGACTGATAGCCGCCGCCAACGGCAAGATCATCGACCACATCCCGGTATTTTGCAATTTACTCGACCAGGGTGCGCGCGAATTGGGCATTTCTATCGAAGCGTATTTTGCCGACGGCGAACAGGTCGCCGAAGCGCAGCTCAGGATGCTTGAGAAATTCGGCCACGATAATGTCTGGAGCCTTTTTTATGTCGGTAAGGAAGCCGAGTTATTCGGCTGCAAAAAAATCCGTTATGCCGATGACGGACCGCCGAATGTCGAGGACTATATCATCCAGTCTTACGACGATATTAAAAAACTGAACGTACCGGACGACATCAGTTCGCATCCCAAATTCGCCGAAACGGCGAAATGCCTGGCTATTCTAAAGCGCGAAGTGGGCGGCAAAGTGCCTATTTGCGCCTATCTCACCGCATCGATGTCGCTGCCCGCGCTATTGATGAGTATGGAGAAATGGATGGAGCTCTTGATGATGGGGCCGACCGATATGCGCGACCTGCTGCTGGAAAAATGTTCGGACTTTTTTCGAAAGGAAATAGATGCCTACCGTAAGGCGGGGGCTGATGTCCTGGTCTATGCCGACCCTTACGGTTCAACTGACATCATTCCGATGAAGCTGTTCAAGGAACTGTCGCTTAAATGGATGAAGCGCGACCTTGAACAGGGAGGATCGAACGGCGTCGTTTATTATGGAGGAGGGGCGAGACTGAATGGCGTTTTGGAACAAGTGATTCGTGAGATGGATATTCAAGTCTATTATCCCAGCCCTCTTGAAGACATCGGCGAAATCATGCGCACCATCAATGGTCGCGCCTTGTGCGCCGGCGTCATCAACGACATCCGGCTGCTGGACTGGGCGCCAGATGAAGTGCGGGCGGAGGTGCGGCGTATCGTGCAAGATGGGCTTCGGGAAGGTAATAAGTTTTTTTTCGGTACCGTATTGATGCCTTACGGTATTCCCGATGCCAATATCAAGGCGATGGTCGATGCCGCAAAAGAATTCGGGCGATGGCCTGATTCGGGGCGGTAATGATCGACAGCCATTGCCTGTTGCCGGGTTTTTTGCCGTTGGCCCCGCGGCAAGCTGCTGAGCGCAAGCTTTTGATGAGTCAACGATGAAAACGAAGCAGACCCGGCCTCGTTCGTATTCCGTCGCTGACCTGCCGGGTTCATGGCCGGATCACAGTGCCGTACCCTTGCCACTGAAGACCGCTGTCATCAGGTGGCTGGTCATTGGCGTTGTAACAATTAACCTGCTTGCGATGCTGGCGGCGGCGATGACTATCTATGCGCCCGGCTGGCGGCAGGGCAGCGGCGATATATTGCTGTTGACGGCGCTTATCGCACCGGCCGGCTTGGTGCTTGCCGGCCTGTTGCACCGGGCCGGCAAACACCTGTCATTGGTAACCCGCGCATTGCAGGAAAGCCGGTTATGCCTGGATGCGTTGTTTGAGAATATGAACTGCGGGGTTGCGGTCTATCGCGTATCGGAGGACGGAAGGCAATTTGTATTTACTGCATTGAACCCGGCGGCGGAACATATCGACAAGGTGCGCCGTGAAGAGCTGATCGGGAAAAGTGTCGTGGATATTTTTCCCGGTATTGTTGAGTTCGGCTTGCTTGACGTATTACGTCGGGTTTGGGAAACCGGCATAGCGGAGCATTTTCCGGTTTCTTTTTACCAGGACGGGCGCATCGTCGGTTGGCGGGAGAACACCGTTTACCGCTTGCCTGGCGGCGAAATCGTAGCGATTTATAACGATATGACGCAACGTAAACAGGCCGAAGAAACCCTGCTCGAAAACGAGATGCGTCTGCGCAGCTTGGGCGATAACCTGCCGGACAGTTATCTTTATGAATTCACCTACCAGGACGGTAAGCCGTACTTCTTGCATCTTAGTTCCGGCGTCGAGCGTCTGCACGGCATCAAAATTGCCGATGCGCTTAGCGATGCTTCGATAGTGTTGGGGCAGATCGCGCCGGAACAACTCCCCGCTTATCTCGATGCGGAAACGGCCAGTCGGCGGGATATGACGGATTTCTCGATGGATCTGCAAATATTGCGGCCTGAAGGCGACTGGCGCTGGATACACGCACGTTCCCATCCGCGCAAGCGCGAAAATGGCCAGGTTATTTGGGATGGTATCGTAACGGATATTACCGATCGCCATTTATTCGAAATGGAGATTAACCGGCTCGGCCAAGCGGTGGAGCAGAATCCCACCGGCATACTGATTACCGATTTACAAGGTGAGCTGCTCTATACCAATCAAGCCTATACGCGTATTACCGGTTACCAGTTTGTCGAAATATACGGCAAGGCACCGCGCGAATTGCTCTCGACCGAAATAACGGATGCCGAGTTCGCGCTGGTTCAAGCCTGTTTAGCCGCCGGCAAGCCCTGGACCGGCATCTTGAAAAACCGGCACAAGGATGGCGGATTGTACTGGGAGCAGCTCAATGTAGCGCCGGTCTATGACAATGCCGGCGTGCTCACGCATTATCTTTATATTCGCCTGGATATTACCGAGAGCAAAAAGGCTGAAGAAGAACTGAGGCGCTACAAGGACCATCTTGAAGAACAGGTGCAGGAACGCACCACGGAATTGATATTGGCGCGCGATGCCGCGGAAGCTGCAAATCGCGCCAAGAGCGTGTTCCTGGCCAATATGAGCCATGAGCTACGCACGCCGCTGAACGCCATTCTCGGTTTTTCCAGCATTATGCGCAAAGACCCTAGCGTTTCCGGAGCCCAGATGGAGAACCTCAATATCATCAATCGTAGCGGCGAGCACTTGTTGACCTTGATTAATGATGTCCTGGATATGGCAAAAATTGAAGCGGGGCGCGTGCAACTGGAGGACCTGCCGTTCGATTTAGGCGGCGTGGTACGCGATGTGACCGATATGATGCAGGTTCGCGCACGGGAAAAAGGGCTGCAATTGCTGCTCGACCAATCGTCTACATTCCCACGCTATATTAAAGGCGATGAAGCACGTTTACGCCAGGTATTAATCAACCTGGTCGGCAATGCCGTGGAGTTTACCCAGCACGGCGGGGTCACTGTTCGCCTGGGCACCCAGGAAAATAAAGTCGCGCATCTGTTGATTGAAATTGAAGACACGGGGACGGGTATCAGCCCTGAAAACCAACAACGTATTTTTGAGCCTTTTACCCAGGTCGGTAAATACGGCATCAACCAGGGTTTTGGGCTTGGGCTGGCAATCACCCGGCAGTTTGTTCAACTGATGGGCGGTACATTGAGCGTCAAGAGCACCTTGGGCAAGGGCTCATTGTTCCTGGTCGATATGCCGCTTAATGCGGCTAATGCGGCGGATATCGCGCTGTCCGAAGAGGCGGTAAAAGGGCAGGTGACGGGTTTGGCGCCTGGTCAACCGTCTTATCGCATCCTTATCGCCGACGACCAGCTGGAGAACCAGTTACTGCTCGGAAAACTCATGGAGGTCATTAATTTTCCTGTGAAGATGGTGGGGAACGGCGCGGAAGCGGTTGAGCGCTTCCTGGACTGGCAACCGCACCTGGTTTGGATGGACAGGCGGATGCCGATGATGGATGGCATTGAAGCGACGCGGCGCATTCGCGAGCTGCCGGGCGGTAAAACCGTGAAAATAGTCGCCGTTACCGCCTCTGCCTTCATCGAGCAACGCGATGAACTGCTCAATGCGGGTATGGACGATTTTGTACGCAAGCCTTATCGCTTCAATGATATTTACGACTGTTTGAGTCGGCTGCTGGGTGTACAATACCTTTACGAAGCAACATCTGCCGGTATAGAAACCGAAGCCGTCATGCTGACTCCTGACCTGTTGGCAGTGCTACCTGCGGGGTTGCGCGGCGAACTGGCTGAGGCCTTGCAAAGTTTGGACAGCGACCGCATTGCAGCCGCTATTGCCCAAGTTGAGCCGCTGGATGCCAGGTTACATAAAACACTGGCTCATTGCGTCGCGAATTTCGATTATCCCGGTATTTTGAACGCATTATCGCCGAACGATGGAACACATTAAATGGTAGTAAAAGGGCATATTCTCGCAGTCGATGACACGGCGGCGTCTTTGAAATTATTGACGGATATCCTGAAGGAAGAAGGTTATGAGGTGCGTTCTGCGATCAGCGGAGAGCTTGCTTTGCATGCTGCCGTCCGCAATCCGCCGGAATTGGTGCTGCTCGATATTCGCATGCCCGAAATGGACGGCTATGAAGTCTGCCGACAACTTAAGTCTTATGCTGAAACACGCGATGTGCCGGTAATCTTCGTCAGTGCGGTATCGGAAACCAATGAGAAAGTGCAGGGCTTTGAAGCCGGTGCGGTGGATTTTGTCACCAAGCCCTACCAACGCAACGAGTTGCTGGCCAGGGTGCGCACCCACTTGGAATTGAATCGCCTGCGTAATAACCTGGAAGAATTGGTCGCCGAGCGCAGCAGCAAACTGATTGAAAGTGAAAAAAAGCTCAAGGCCAGCCTGTTGGATTCCATTTCGGCGATCGCGTCGATCGTTGAAATGCGGGACCCCTATACGGCCGGGCATCAACGCCGAGTTGCGCAGATTGCCGTGGCTATCGGCAGGGAACTGCAATTGACGGAGAATCAAATTGAAGGGATTCACCTGGCTAGTGTCGTGCATGATGTCGGCAAGATCCGGGTGCCTGCCGAAATACTCAGTAAACCAGGGAAGCTCACCGCCAACGAATTCAATCTCATTAAAGAGCACTCCCAGACCGGCTACGATATTATTAAATCCATCGACTATCCTTGGGCTATTGCTGAAATCGTTTTGCAGCATCATGAACGACTGGATGGTTCGGGCTATCCGAGGGGGCTGAAAAATGCGGAAATCTTGCTGGAAGCCCAGATCATCGCCGTGGCCGATGTCGTCGAATCGATGATGTCGCATCGCCCTTACCGGCCCGGACTGGGTATCGATGCCGCATTGGCGGAGATCTCGCTCAAGCGCGGCTCCTGTTTCGACGCCGACATAGTGGATGCCTGCCTTAAGATATTCCTGGAGCAAGGCTTTACGCCGTCGGCGTAGGGTACGCACTGCGTATCTTCTTCGGGCCTTCCGGGACTGTCTGTTGCAGGTTTAAGGTACGCGGTGCGTAGCCTACTCCTGTCGCCACCTGAAGAGTGGGCGCGCCGCGCGCGCCTTCCGGCAGGTCGCTTTAGCCGGTGAATAGTTACGAATACAAAGTGATCTAACAATTTATCGAGGGCTTTTCATGGCTGCTGCACCGGACAATCATGCTTCCTATCCGCCGTTAATTCATGCCTTGTGCAATGCCGAGGTCTATCCGCATCCGGTGGATTCAATCCGGGTTATTGAAACCCATATTTCCTGGGTTTTGCTGACCGGACAATATGCTTACAAAATAAAAAAGCCTGTGAATTTCGGTTTCCTGGATTTTTCGACGCTGGAAAAACGGGCGTTATATTGCGCGGAAGAATTAAGGCTTAACCGGCGGTTAGCGGCGGAGCTGTACATCGAGGTCGTGCCGATAACGGGAAGTCCGGATAATCCGGAACTGGGTGGGGCGGGGCCGGTAATTGAATATGCCGTCAAGATGGTCCAGTTTCCCGATGGCTTCTTGCTCGGCGAGCGAGCGGCGGCCGGCCGGCTCGATGTTGATTGTTGCGATCAAATGGCCGATTTGATCGCAGCTTTCCATGACCGCATAGAGCAAGTGGGTGACGATTCACCTTATGGTGATAGCGAAACCATAAGGCATTGGTTCGACGAGAATTTCGACCATATCGGCAGCTTGCTCGATGATGAGCTTGATCTGCAGAAAATCAGGGCCATACAGGCCTGGGGTGATGATGAATGGCGGCGTAAATCATCATTGATGCGCTCACGTAAACAGCAGGGTTATGTGCGCGAATGCCACGGCGACCTGCATTTGGGCAATATGACGCTTATCGGCGGAAGAGTCGTCCTGTTTGACTGCATTGAATTTAATCCCGAACTGCGTTGGATCGATGTGATCAGCGATACGGCGTTTTTGCTGGTCGATTTGTTGCATTATGGTTATGACGCTTATGCCTATCGCATCCTCAACCGTTATTTGCAATTGACCGGCGATTATTCAGGGCTGGGCGTGCTGCGTTATTACCTTGTTTACCGTGCCTTGGTGCGCGCCAAAGTGGCCTTGCTGCGCATGGCCCAGCATCATGATGCGGAAATCGCCAGGCAGGTGTATGACGGCTATGCTGTTTTCGCCCGGCTTGCCGAAGGTTTTACCGCCGACATCAGGCCGATGTTAATGGTCACGCACGGGTTTTCAGGTTCCGGCAAATCGACGCTTGCAGCCCAACTGGCTGAAAAAACCGGCACCATACAACTGCGTTCGGATGTGGAGCGCAAACGGCTGTTCGGCTACCGGGCAGAAGAGCAAACCGGCGGCGAAGTGTATACTGAGACAGCCGGGCGGGAGACTTACCGGCGTCTTGCGGATTTGGCGAGAATCGTCATACAGGCCGGTTTTTCGGCCATAGTCGATGCCACTTTCCTAAAAAGCGAACAGCGCCGGCAGTTTGAGCAACCGGCGGAGGAATGCGGCGTAATGTTTGTCATCCTTGATTTTAAGGCTTCCGAAGCGGTGTTAACGGAACGCATCAACTCGCGCAGGGCGCTACAAAACGATGCTTCCGAAGCGACGCTTGAGGTTTTGCAGCGGCAGATGCAATCGGCGGAGCCGCTTTCGACGGATGAGCAGGTTTATGTGCTCAGTGTCGATAGCGATAACATCATTGAACTCATTGATAAATTAAAGCATCGTGATTGATGATTGCTGTGTCAAGCGCAAGGGGGCTGAATAGTTGTACTCATTGCCGAACCTATTTCGTGCTTATTCTTAAGCCATATGGGGTATGGAACCCTTGGCTCCATACCCCAGCTTAAGGATCTACTCGCCTAAAAAGCATAACCCGGTTTAACCCCCAGCTTTTTCAGGATAACCGCCAGCGGACAAAATCCGGTAAAAGCCGATTGCAGCAGGTTGGCGCCGACAAAGGCGGTAAACCACAGCCAGTTTTCGGAATGAAAATGCGCCAGTAACAGGCTGACCAGGATAAAGCCGCCGGCAACGGCTAACACGATGCGGTCAATAGTCATGTCATTTTCCTTTTAAGCGGACTATGCCGATCAACTTAAGCATGTATTTTTCGTAAAAAGGCTCGCTGATGCCTTTCCTGATTTTACGGATAAAGTATTTCTCAAAACCGATTTTAGCCAGGTGCACCCACCAGCCTTTTGCCGACCAGGTGGTATTGCGTGGCGGAATTTGCGGCTTGGCCAGGAAGGCCACGCCGGAATCACCGAAATCGGCGAGGCACAGCGCATTCCATGTCGCTTTGGACGAAGGTTCCCGGCCGGCCAGTTGGTCGGCAATATTATGCGCGGTCGCCGTCACCATCGACTCAATCATATAGCCGGTTTTGGGTGCGCCTACCGGCACCGGCGTGGACTCAATCGGAGGAATTGCGATTGAGACGCCGACCGAATAGATATTTGTAAATGTGCGGTTGCGCTGGTACTCGTCTACCAGTACGAAGCCGCGCGGATTCACGAGGCCTTCAATACCCCGCAACGCATCGACGCCGGTAAACGCCGGCAGCATCATCGAATGCTTGAACGGCAGCTCGTGTTTTTTCTTGTCCTTGCCGTCGTCATCGACTTCGGTCACGTACATCATGCCGGCTTCGATTTTGTCAACCTTGGCATTGGTTATCCATTTAATGGTTTTGTCGCGTAATGCGCTTTCCAGTAAGCCTTTGGTATCGCCTACGCCGCCTAAACCCAGATGGCCGATATACGGCTCGGCGGTGACAAATGTCATCGGCACTTGATCGCGGATTTTCCGCTTGCGCAGTTCCGCTTCGAGTATCATCAGGTATTCATAAGCCGGGCCGTAACAGGAGGCGCCCTGCACCGCGCCGATAACGATCGGGCCTGGATTTTCCATGAATTTGTCCCAGTCTTCCGCGGCGACGGCGGCATGATCGACATGGCAAACCGACGAGGTATAACCGTCAGGCCCGAGTCCCGGCACTTCATCGAAGGCCAGGCGCGGGCCGGTGGCGATAACGAGGTAGTCATAGGCAACCGTGGCACCGTCTGCCAGCAAGACCTGGTTGTTGGGCGGATCGACTTTGGCGGCAGCTTTCTGGATAAATTCTATGCCTTTCTTTTTCATCACCGGCGCGAGTTCAACTTTCAAATCTTCCGGTTTTCGCCAGCGCGGTGGAATCCACGGATTCGACGGCACAAAATGAAATGTGGGGGTGTCGGAAATCACGATTACATCATGATTTTTCCTGACGGTTTCCTTCATTTCATAAGCCATTGGAACGCCGCCTATGCCGGCGCCTAATATCACTATTCTAGCCATGATTTTCTCCTCACTGTAGGTTGACCTACCTTGTTGTGTTTGTGTGGCGATCAATACTGCCGCTTTATCCGGCAAGTTGCGGTATGCGCGCCACTGCTCATAAGACAGTATTCGCCTTGAATATTAGCACTTACTAAAATAGCATTCAAATAGTAAATATATTTTGCAGTCGATAACATCAATCGATGTGCTCAAGCCCGCAAATCGCGCGCCTTGCGCGTGCCCTTATGGGGAAATCGCGCGGCAGGGGCGGCATGGCGCAAAGATAAATTAATAAAGCTGAGTATAGGGTTAGTCTTTGCTGGTGTTATATTAGACCCGCCTGGTTACAGGCGGTATTGCCTTGCTGTCGATATCTTAGGGCCGATGGTAGTTCTTTCGGCATTGTTAAATCAGTTTGAGGGTAAGCTAAAATGGAAATCAAAGAAAATTCTCCAGGTCTTAAGCGGTTTTTTTGGGGCCTGGGTGTGTTCGTTTTTTCAGCGAGCACGGTTGCGCTGGTTACCGACCCTTACATCATGCTTGATATAGGGCTTATTATCCTGGGCATAAGTTTAATGATTTCAGGTTTATCGGCGCAGAAGAGCATGATGTCTTAGCTAAGGAACACGCCAAATTAACTTGAGCGCCGGAGTGCAGGCAAAGCGCACTCCCGCTGATTATTATCGGCGCGAGTTGTTCAAGTTATTTCATGCACATTCCTCATGCGTCGATGCCGGTTTGGCCTGCGCTAGCTTCGCGTCTTTTTGATCCGCCAAGTTTATCGGAACGCTGTCGAAGCGAATGATTCTTGTCGAAACTTTATTCCCGGCCCCTGTCAATCCATGCGCTCAAACAGCTGGTAAGCCACTTCTCCGGCGGTTTTGCGTTTCAATAAGCGCCAGTTGTCCGGTATGCCGATAAGTTTTAACGTGGTTTCGGTTTCCAGGTAGATTTTTGCGTGCCGGCTCAACCAGTTTTTGTCTTCCAGCCAGGTGCAGGACTGCGCCGCCAGACCCATTGCGAACGGCGGGTCGATGAAGACGATGTCAAACGCTTCCGCATCGCCCGCCAGGTAACGGAAAACATCGCTTTGGACCAATTTGATTTGGGCGGCGCCTAAAGCGAGCGCATTGGCTTTTAATGCGCGGCATGCTACGGGGTTGTTGTCGATTTGCACGACCCGGCTTGCACCCCTGGAGGCGGCTTCAAAACCCAATGCGCCGCTACCGGCATAACAATCCAGGCAGCGGCTGCCGATAATATCGCGCTGCAGCCAGTTGAATACGGTTTCGCGCACTCTTGCCGGCGTCGGCCTTAAGCCGGGCGCATCGATAACCTGTATTTGCCGGCTGCGCCATTCGCCGCCGATAATCCTGAGTTTATTTTGCACGTTTTCCCACGGTGACCGTTTGCAGCAGTTGCGGATTAACGCGGCGTTTAAACGCATCGCTGATCGACGCCACGCTGACTTGCTCGATGTGTTGCTGGAAGGTATCGAGATAATCCAGCGGCAGCTCGTAAAAGCCGATCATGCTGACATAAGTCGCCAGTTTCTTATTGGTATCAAAACGCATCGCAAAGCCGCCGGTAATGTTTTTCTTTGCGGCAACCAGCTCGGCTTCGCTAGGACCTTCGGCAATAAAATCGGCCAGGGTTTTATTTAACACCTGCAAGGCTTGCCCGGTCTGGTCATTGCGGGTTTGCAGGCTGACCAGGAACGGTCCCGGTTTCAGCATCGGTATGAACGCACTCGACGCACTGTAAGCCAGTCCGCGTTTTTCCCTGACTTCGTCAAAAAGCTTGGAGACCAGGCCGCTGCCGCCGAGGATGTGATTGCCGACATACAGGTTGAAATAATCCTTGTCCTTGCGGTAAGTGCCGGGCAGGCCGACCAGGACATGGGTTTGCGTGGACGGGAATTCGATATGTTCGGCAGTGGCTTTCAGCGGCATTACGACGTCCGGCAGCGGCTCGGGCTTTTGGCCTACAGGCAAACCGGCGACGAGCTTTTCGGCGGCCTGTTCAGCCTGCTGTTTCGATAAATCGCCGACAATAACGACGATAGCATTGGCGGCGACATAATATTTTTGATAAAAGCCGCGGACATCGGCGGCAGTGAATGCCGCGACGGTGCTAATCGTGCCGGTGTCGGGATGGGCGTAAGGATGTTCGCCGTACAGCGCCTGGTAAAAAGCGATATTGGCAATATCGGACGGCGATTCCTGCTGTTGCTTCAGCCCCGCCAAGGTGCGGTTTTTTTCGCGCTGGAAGTCGGCTTCGTTGAAGTTCGGTTTGGACAAAATAAGCTGCATGGTTTCCAGCGCCTTGTCGAACAGCGGCTTATCGGTCAATGTGCGCAACGAAACGCCGGCGGTGTCTATCGAACTGCTAGCGCCGAATACGGCCCCGACACTTTCAAAACGTTGCGCTATGGCGTCGGCATCCCAGTCGCTCGCACCGGTATCGAGCAAACCGGCGGTGAGGGCGGCCAGGCCGAATTGCCGGCCGTCTCTTGCGCTGCCGGCATCAAACGCCACTTGTATATCGACCATCGGCAAGCCTTCGGTGCGGACATAATAAACGCGGCTGCCTTGCGGCGTTTGCCAATGGTCGATTTTTGCCGCGGCCCAAAGCGTTTGGCTGCAGAAGAATAAAATAAAACTGTATAAGTAAAATCGCATGGGTTTTGTTCCTGGGGTGTTTAGGAAAACATGGGTATGGCCTAAAGCTCTTCAAACAGCTTCGGCAGGTCTATTGCAAGATCCGGGAATAACTGCGGGATCGCCTGGTCATCGCCGGAATAGCTGTTGAGCAGTTGATAGGCGGCGGTCTGTTCGTCGAGTATGAATTGCTGGATGACTTCCTCGTAAGGATAGATCAGCCAGTATTCGCCGACGCCGCTTTCCTGGTAAAGCGCGTGCTTGATGTTGACGTCTCTTTTGGCATTGCCTTTGGACAGGATTTCAATAATCCAGTCCGGGGCGCCGTTGCAGCCTTGGCTGTCGAGCTTGGCCTTGTCGCAGATCACGCATAAATCCGGTTGGACTACGGTGTAGATGTCGGTATTGGCCAAGATTGATTTTTTGCGGTCGTATAAGCGTACATCGAATGGCGCAACAAACAATTCACAGGTTTTCGGCTGCAAAAAAGTATCGATGGAAGAAGATAGCCGACGCGAAATACGTTGATGCTGTACATTAGGCGCAGGCGACATCAGTTGGATTTTGCCTTTGATTAGTTCAAGCGCTTCGTCAAGCCGCCAGTTTAAATAGTCCGCGTAACTATAAGTGCCGTTTAGATCGAGTTGTGACAAGTGGGTGATTTTCGTCATAGTCTTTTTGCCTTAGCCTGAAAAAATCAAAACGCCGCCGGCTGGCCGCGCACGAGCCTGACGGCGCGATGGAAGCTGGGACTTTCATTGACGGCGATGCCCTCGCTGAAATTGACGTACCATGAACCGCCGCCATAGCCTGCGTAGGGCGTCGATGACCATACCCAGGGCGGATTTTTAACGAACACCTCGTTATTGATAAAATGCGCGCCGGCTGTCCCCACTTGCCTGTCGAGCAAGGTTTTTAATTCATTAATGCCGGGTATGCGCCAATCCGTATAGCCGGCATAGCCGCCTTGCCGGTTAAATGTTTGCGCCGCGTCGAGCGCGTCGTGCCAGATATAGACTTTGGCGTCGCCCTGTACGGCATTTTCCCGCCAGGTTTGCCCCAATGCAAAACGGCACCATATCAAGCGCGTTTCCGTATCGATTGCCGTGCCGTCAGTCGATACGAGGTATTTACCGATAGGTTGTTCTATGGCCGGTCCGGTGTCTTGGGTCCGTGTTTCCGGGGGGGGCTGGGATTCGTCGAATGGCGGAGGCGAGGAATGCCGCTGCGATTTCCGGTGATGATGGCGTTCTTCCTGTTCTTTAATCCAGTCATCATGCTGTCTTCTGCGCACAGGGTCCAGCAGCACATCGCGTGCGTCGTTCAGTATCCGGGTAATGCGTTCGGCGGCGACTTTATCGCTGGCCTTATCGGGGTGGTGCAGTTGCAACAGCGCTTTATGCGCCGCCCTGATGACAATATCGGGCGCGTTGCGGGTGACTTTCAGGTTATCGTAATGGGTGCGTATTTTTGTCATGGCGTGAGTTCCTCAAACGGTCTTTATTGTTGCCGGGCTAAGCCACATTAAAACCAGAGAGGGACAATGATGAAGACGCATTATTTCGCTCCTTTTTTACCGGCCGCTTGTTCATTGATGGCTTGGGGTTCAAGATAGGCGACAGTCAAATGGTCTTCAAGCAAATATTTACGCGCGGCGTCGCGCACTTGTTCGGCTGTTACCTGGTTGATTTTGTTGACATATTCGTCCGCTTTTTGCCAGCCTAGCCCCACGGTTTCGAGCATGCCCAATTGCATCGCCTGGTAAAAACCCGAGTCCCGTTCATAAACCGCGCCGGCCAAAACCTGGGCTTTAATGCGTTGTAATTCATCGTTGTCAATCAGCTTTATTTGCAGTTTGGCAATTTCATCTTTTAATGCGGATTCCAGTTCCCATACCGTTTTGCCTTCGGCCGGCGTTGCTTCCAATTCAAATAAACCCGACAATCTCGAGCTGAGTGAATAGCCCGCGGCGGCGGACACGGCAAGCTGTTTGCCGCGCACCAGTTCCTTGCTTAGCCTTGCACTGTTGCCGCCATCCAGGACGCCGGCCAGCACTTCCAGTGCATAAGCTTCCGGTTCTTGATCAGCGGTTTTCAACGACGGCACTTTATAGCCCATGACGACGGACGGCAGTTTGGCCGGGACTTTAACGGTTATTTTCCGGACGCCCAGTTGCTCTATTTCGGTCTGCGGTTTTAACGGCTTGATCTCACTGGGTTTGAGTCCGGAAAAATAATGTTCCGCCAGGTTGAAAACCGCTTGTGCACTGACATCGCCGACGACAACCAGCGTGGCGTTATTCGGTGCGTACCAGCGTTGGTACCAGGCCTGTAAATCATCAATCTTATAGTTGGCAATATCGGCAGGCCAGCCGATGATCGGGTGTTTATAGGGGCTGTTGCTGTAGGCTGTCGCGATGAAATGTTCGGCCATTTTCGCCTGCGGATTATCGTCTGTCCGCATCCGGCGCTCTTCGGTCACGACCTCCAGCTCTTTTTTCAGTTCATCGGCCAGCAGGTGCAGATGGCGCATCCGGTCGGCTTCCAGTTCAAAGCTGACGGCCAGCTTGGATGCCGATAGGGTTTGGAAATACGCCGTGTAATCCTGTCCGGTAAAGGCATTTTCGTCGCCGCCGTTCTCGGCGATGATACGCGAGAACTCACCGGCAGGATGCTTGTCCGTGCCTTTAAACATCATGTGTTCGAGCATATGCGAAATCCCTGTGATGCCGCCGGGTTCATAGCTTGAACCGACTTTATACCAAACCTGCGAAACCACTACGGGCGAGCGGTGGTCTTCCTTGACCAGCACCTTCAAGCCATTCCCCAACAGGTGCTCTGAGACTTTTGTTCCTGCGTGGCTGTAAAAAGCCGGCAGGAACAGCAATAGCGTACTTAGTATCCGATTCTTCATAACTCTCTCTTGTGATTAGTAAATGATTGTTGTCCAGAAAGCGTTGTCCTTCGCTATGTTTTTACCTGGGCGCGCCGTGCGCGCCAAGAGGCCAGGCAACCCAGCCCCAGCCTTGGGAAAGCGCATCTTGCCTAAGTTAACTGGATAATTATATTTTAAACGATAGCCATCCGGTTATTTATATCCAGGAGGACAAAAACCGGTTTTGCATAGAACAACAAACGGGCATTGAGTTCATATTGGCGTAGCATCGTGAGCCGTAGCGGACAAGCTGCGACACGCAGGTCTATTTCAATAATCGATGCTTCACTGTATTATTCCAATCAGAACAATTACAAAGCGGATGCTCATACGATGTCTACCCCCCCCGATATTTCCTGGAAAAACTATCTTACGCTGTGCAAACCCAATGTGGTTCTGGAAATGCTGTTTACCGCCGTCGTCGGCATGCTGCTGGCCGTACCGGGTATGCCGCCGGTCGCTACGGTTTTTTACAGCACGCTCGGCATTGCGTTGGCGGCGTCTTCGGCGGCTGCGATTAATCATTTCATCGACAGGAAAGCCGATGCGCAAATGTCCCGCACCGAGAACCGCCCATTGCCCAAAGGTAATTTAACGGCGACGAATGTGATGGTGTTTGCTGTTATCCTCGGTATCAGCTCGATGTTGCTGCTGATTCTTATGGTCAATACCTTGACGGCGGTGCTGACGTTTTTATCGTTATTCGGCTATGCGGTCGTTTATACGCTTTATCTCAAACGGGCCACGCCGCAGAACATCGTCATCGGCGGCGCTTTCGGCGCGACGCCGCCGTTACTCGGCTGGTGCGCGATGAGTAATACGATACACCCTTATGCGCTGCTGCTGGTGCTGATTATTTTTGTCTGGACACCGCCGCATTTTTGGGCGCTTGCCATTGCGAGACGCGAAGAATACGCGAAAGTGAATATACCGATGCTGCCGGTTACGCATGGCGTTGAATTTACCCGTTTGCAGATATTGCTGTACACGATCCTGTTATTGATAGTGACGCTGCTGCCGTATTTGACGGGCATGAGCGGCTTGATTTACCTGGGCTTCGCGCTGCCTTTGGGATTGGTGTTCATTTATCTCGCCGTCTTGATGATGCGCACTAAGGATAACAAAACCGCGATGAGGACCTTCGCTTACTCCATTATATATATTACGGTGTTATTTGCGGCCTTATTAATCGACCATTATTTCATGTTGACTTTATGAACTTTACCCATCACGAACAAACACCACACCCGGAACATCCTTTTGCAGAAATTGTACGCATATTAGGCAAGGGCAAAAAAGGCTCCAGGCCGTTAACGCAAGAAGAAGCCTATCGCGCGATGAGTATGATCCTTGCGGACGAAGTATTGCCGGTGCAGTTAGGCGCATTTTTAATGCTGATGCGCGTTAAGGAAGAAACCCCGGAAGAACTGGCGGGCTTTGTCCAGGCGGCCAGGGCTTCGTTTAACATAGCCGATGACGGCTTGGTCGACCTGGATTGGTCATCCTATGCCGGCAAGCGCCGCCATTTACCGTGGTTTTTGCTGTCGGCCTTGTTATTGGCGGAAAACGGCATCAGCGTTTTCATGCACGGTTCCAGCGGGCATTCCGCCGGCAGGCTGTATACTGAAAACGTGCTTAAGTTCCTGGGCTTGAGCGCGGCAAGTTCGGTTGCTGAAGCGAAACAGCAGCTTCAGCAACGACATTTCAGTTATCTTTCGCTGGAACATTTCTGCCCAAAACTGCATGAAATTATTGAATTGCGGCCGATACTGGGTTTGCGTTCACCTGTGCATACCCTGGTCAGGCTGCTCAATCCATTCAACGCCGCGCACAGCATCCAGGGCATATTCCATCCCAGTTACCGTCCGGTGCACCAACTGGCGGCCGCCTTGTTAAACCAGCCGCATATGTCGGTATTAAAAGGCGAGGGCGGTGAAACCGAACGCAACCCGGACATGGAGTGCCTGGTGCAAAGCGTCCATCACGGCGAATTATTCGATGAACTGTGGCCTGCGATATTCCCGCACCGCCATGTCAAGACGGAGCAACTCGATCCTGGGCAATTGGCGCAAATCTGGCTGGGCAATGATGAAGATGAATTTGCCGAGGCGTCGATCATCGGCACGGCGGCGATTGCGCTTAAACTGCTCGGCAAGGTGGAGACCCAGGAGCAGGCGCATGAGCTCGCGACGGCTTATTGGTCCGGCCGGGACAGGCAGGCGCTACGGAGCTAAGGGCATGATCAATAATATCGATGACTTATTTAAGCAAATCAGCCACGGTGTCTATGTGATCGGCGTCAGCGACGGCGAGAAGACGAATGCGTTTACTGCGGCGTGGGTGATGCAGGTTTCTTTTAACCCGCCGTTATTAGCCATCAGCATCAATCCCGAACATTATTCTTACCGGCTCATGCAAGCCGGCGGCGTCTGCACCGTGAATGTGCTGGGGCAAGACCAGTATTCGCTTGCTGAACATTTCGGGCGTCCGGGCCTGAAGGATAAAATGGCGGGGTTTGCTTGGCAAAAAGACCGGACCGGTGCGCCGATCCTGTCTTCAAGCCTTGCGTATTTTGATTGCCAAGTCAGCCATTACGCGGATGCCGGCGACCACAAAATTGCCGTTTGCCGCGTGCTGGCCGCGGCAAGGCTTAATGAGGGCAAACCGCTGTTGTATAGAGAGACCGGCGATATGGACGGCAGTCGTGAACTGTACGAGTGATATACCCTGAACGGCCACAATTCCGTTTTTTATGTAGGGTGTACGCATCGCATATCTTTTAGATTGATTTTTATCATTATTTTGTAAAGGTTCGCGGTGCGTACCCTACGCAAGATGATAAACGCCGTAAACATGATCGTGCGAAGTATAGCCAGCCGCCGATCGCTCATTAAAGCCGGTTGATGTTAACGCCAGTACACGCCGCGAGCCTATCTATCGAGGATTTTCGCGAAACAATGTTCAGTGATTTGCGCGGCAACAGCCGCACCTGCTTCCTGTACATTACTGGTCTCGCCGTAAAACCAATCGGCTTTAGGCTTCCCCTGCCAGCCTATACCCGGTTGTTGAGACCATTCTTCCGCCATCAGCCTGAACTGCCCGGCAACGCTATCGATGTCGAATAGATCGAAGCTCGTTATATTGTCATGCATTAAGGAAAGATCCTTGCCGGCATAGCCGTTCGTCAATACCAGCACGCCGGCTTCAGCCATTTCCAGCGGCGCTTGTCCGGGTTGCGGTGAAATCATCAGTGAAATGGCCAGCGCCGCCCTCGATGCCAGTTCGGCATAATGTTGCGGCGGAAGCGTTCTCAATATTTCGACGGATGGACAGGTTTTGAATGTAGTATCGGTGATATGGTCACCGATAGCTAAAAACCGCCACTCAGACCAAAAGCCAGGGTCGGCATCAATAACGGCATGGACGAGAACATCAAGAAACGGTAGGCCATGCCTTTCAATATGGGGCCTGGTATAGAGCAAAACGATCTTTTCTTTCGGCGTGCCGTATGCGATTGCCTTTTTGACGGCAGGATTCATCAGCGGATAGACGACGTGCCCATTGTTGAAATAACCGTTGCGCTTGAAATAGCCGGAAACCATGTCGGTATTGAATACCGCTATGGTTTTACCGGGATGGCGATAGGTTTGCTCGGCCAGCGCCGACTGGCTGGACCAGGGATAAAAACTGAATTCAATATCCTGGATAAAATAAACAAAAGAACGTTGGCGCGCACCGAACAATCGATCCTGTTGTTTGATAATATCGAGCGTATTTAATGCCGTCCACCAGGCCGTCGCTACGAAGATATCGGTGTCGCGCACGAAGAACGGGTAGCGGAAGCGTTGCGCGGCATCGCTGACCGTATCGATGCCCGGCTGGTCTTTATCTACCGGCGAAGTGGCCTGGTAGCCTGTCGGCGGGTTAAACAGCAGTTCCGGCGATACATCGGTCGTAATAATACGGGCATCGACGTCAGTGCCTAAGGTGCGCCGGATAGCGGCAAACAATTCAAGAGCCGTTGCCGTATCGATGTGTCCCTGGCCGATGTTCAGCGTCGGCAGCAGCAGGTTCAGCCTGGGTTTTTGAATCAGGCTGGGGCGCACCAGGAAGCGTGTGCATTGGCCGAAATAGCGGCGCAACCCGCCTAACTCGCGGTTGGTAGGGAATAAGCGGTTGGCGAAATTATCGACGGAACCCTTGGCTGCGGCCATGTCGGTTACTGCCTGTTCGGCTGCCGCGCCACTGACTTTTTGCCCGATCACCCAGGCATAGCCGGCTATTTCGACGCAGTAGAAAAAACTGCGTTCAATGGCATGGGCCAGGGTATTATCGGTTTGCCCTTTTTCCGCTTCGAAATGGTAGGGGCGCAAGTTGAGGTCCAGCAAGGGCTTGAGCGCTTTGGTCTTAAACCAGAACATCGAGCCGGAAGGAAAGTCCAGGCTATGCTCTTTGGAAATATCTTCGCCGCACAGTTCCAGCAGTTTTTTGACCGTCGCAAAATTGCCTGTCCACTGGATCAGTTGACGGATCGGTTCGTAATGCTCCGGCGCGTATGCGCCTATGCGATCGTCTGACAATATATTCAGGATATTGCTGACCAGCGCCTCGCTGCCGAGATTGCCTTCGATGGAATGTTGCCGCCAGGCATCGGCAAATGCCGAGTCAAAATGGCTGGAGCGCTTGGAGTGGATATGGACGCCGTAATCGACGTCCCGGAAACGGTCGCGGAATCCGCAAATCATCGTCGCAATGTCGCGGCCGCGGTTCGGCGTTATGCGTATTTCGAACGGATGTTTTGAGCTATCCCGGCAAGCATCGCTGATCTCACGGACTTTAACCAGCGTGTCCGTGCTGATGAATAAAGTGCAATCGCCGGGGATATTGTTGGTCGCCGCGATCATCTCGGCGGCCAGGTCGGGATAGAAAATATGCGCAAAAACGCCGATACGACCGGCTTTAAGGCTGCCGGTTAACGGCGCTAATAACCTGTCGTCAGGGATGCGGAGCGTGGTCCTGGTCCCCGGCAGTATTTTGTGGACATGATCGCGGGGTTCGTCGGCGGGGCGGCAGCTGTAGCCGTTATGCCAGCCGTGTACAAGATAATGTTGCAGGGGAATGCAGCCCTGCGCCTTGGGATTTTGTTCGAGATAATATTGGGCATTGAACAGCGGGTGCACCGCATGGTTTTTTTTCCAGCCGCTTTCAATGTAATGAATTAACGCATCGACGGGCTCTTTGGCGCCATCTTGTGCATGTTTATAGTAATACGACTTGGAAAACATCGGGTTGGGGTCGATGTTGCCGTGCCATCCACACTCGAGATAGTCGATTAACGGATGATGCTCAAGTTTTTCGCCTGCCTGTTCCCGGTAAAAATCAGCGTCAAATAAAGGATGCGGGCTTACAGCGTCAGCGCTGGCTAAAAAATCTTCCAGTGGCGAATGCTTGGCGGATTGAACGTTAAAACCCGTCTGCATTGCATAGTAATTCGGGTCAAAAAGAATATGCGGCTGGAAGTTTTCGCGCCAACCCACATGGATATAATGCGAGAGCGGGTCAGGTTCGATGCGGCTCTTTGCCGCGTATGCCTTCAGGTAATATTGGGTGTCAAACAAGGGATTGGGATTGAAGTTATTACGCCAGCCTTCAGTGATAAAGTGATAGAAAGGATCTATTTTTCCGGCGTTTTTGCCCAGGTATTTTTTTTCATACCAGCGTGTCCAGAATAATGGATGGGGATGGTAGCCGAGCCGCCAGCCGTCGGAGAGATAGTGAAAAAGCGCCTGCGCCGTTGGCTGGTTTTCCGCCAGGTAGGTCTGGTAATACCATTGCGCATCGAACAGCGGATGCGGGGAGCTATGGGCCGCGCTTCCGGTATCGACAAAATGCTGTAAAGGCTCAATATCCTGGTCCTGGACGTCCGGGTTGTTGATGCGATACCAGGCAACGTCAAAATAGGGCGACGGCGAGCGGTTAAGACGCCAGCCCGCGCCCTGGTAATGTCTCAGCAGCTCATCACTGCCGTAGAGGTTCAGCGTATTGTGGCCCGATTGGGCATAAAACTGGGGGTCGAATAATATATCCATCTTCTGGGCGCGGGTTGGTATCACAGCGTCGAGGTAGCCAGGGACGGCGGCATTTTCCGGCATAAAGGCGTACTTTTTGTTGCCGATAGTGATGGCGATTTTTTGCCTGTCGTCGGTTTGCGGCAGCAAGGCCATGCCGAATGCCCGCCAATCGCGGCTTTGGCCGTAACTGCTGAGTTCGTGGGCGCCTGCTGAAAACGGCGCCCAGAGCGATGGCGGAGTTGGGCCTCCGACACCAAAAAACAGGTGCGCGATAAACAGGAAGCTGTCCGGTGAGCCATCCCCGGTATGCGGTCCCAGGTCGATTTGCAGTTTGGCTCCTGTAGCGCCTGGAAGCGGATGCACATCCCAGTGCAGATAGTGATAATTTTCCGGCAGGTTGCCGCCGGGATAGTTATCCGAATGGGGTATGCGGAAAGTTTCGCGGCCTAGCTTAATACCGTCGGCATCTAAAAATTCAAGATGGATGATGCCGTCCGCGCGGTGCGTGCCGAAAAAACCTGAAAGGCGGTAAGTCAATGCCGCATCAGCAATAACCGGGATAGCCTCGGCGAGACGTAAAGCAGGGCGCAAAGATTCGGCCGGTGCGAAAAGAAAAGCGGTATGGCCGCCGGCCAGCCGCCATTTATCGGAAAAATCAACGCCGACAGCGGCAGGTTCGATGGCATCTGTTATCCAGCCGCTTAAGTCTTGGCCGCGGCAATCGCTGAAGTCGGAATTCAATAACAGGTTGCCCCCCTGCAATACCTGTGAGAAAAAGGCTTCCCTGTTTGCCAGCCATTGCAGACGTAAATAATCACGTTGCTGCTCCGTATCTTGCTGCGCCAAAGGGGCATCGGATGCGGACAGCACATACAGGCAGTTACGGGATACCCCGACGATGTGTTCCTGTTCTACAGGCATTGGTGTTTTTTTAGACATTCGTTTTCCAGAAAGGCTTGGTTGCCTTTAGTATTGATGGTGGATGCCGGCCGGCTCGAGTAGCCGGCCGAGGTTTTGCTAATTGGAAAAGGCTTTTAACGCATCACTGATTTGCTGTTTGGCGTTATGCAGCAGGTTCAGGGACATTTCCGGCGACAGCGAATAATCCTTTAACTTGCTGGCGGCCGGGATAGAGGTGATGACCGGCAGGCTGGCCATGTCGGTGTGGCCGATTGCGCTGTGCAGGCGGGACAGCACGACGATGTCGGTCAGGTTGAGTTCCTTGCTGGTGTTTTGATACCAGTCATCGGAATAAACCGGGACTTTAATGAATTCCTCGGAAAATCCCCATTCCAGCAGCAGTTTGTAGCCTATAGGACCTTTAACGCAGCTCAGGGAGCGCATCAGCTCGGCTTCGGTGTAATAGTCTTTCGGGAGATTGTCGGCGAAATGCAGGAACGGCACCGTGCCGATATCGCAGACCAGTCCGGCCAGCAAGGCTTCTTCCGGCTTGGCTTGTTTAGTCAGTCCCGCAAGGACGAAACTGAGCGTGGAAATGTAAAGACTTTGTTTCCAGATCCTGTCCAGGAATTTTTTTACCAACGGCGAATGGCTTTTGAAGACGTGATGGATGCTTAAACTGATGACCAGGTTGCGCGTGGCGTTCAAGCCGATACGGTTAATTGCTTCAAAGCATGATTTTGCAGGCGTTGAACAAACGTACAGCGGACAGTTGGCCAGTTCAATAAGTTTTGCAGACATAACCGGGTCCATCTGGATTATTTTTGCAGCCTCGCCAACGCCGACATCCTGTTGTATGGCATTGCGCAGTTTAATCGCTACATCCGGTAGAGTAGGGATCTCCAGTTTTTCATTGGCATAATGTTCGGCAAAGGTTTGCAGTAAGCGGTTATCGGCTAAGTCGTCGGGAATAACGAGCTGCGAAAAATGATTTGATGAAGCGCTACGGCTGGCCATGATGTTTTGCGAAACGCGTAATATGCTCACATCGCTTTCAGCCAGGGCTGTTGTGGTATGTTTGGCGCCGCTGGACAGCGGAAACCTCGCTTTTGCGGTGCCGTCATTGATTTCATAAGCCTTACCGGTATCATCGGACAGCGTAATCATGCCTTTCAGCAGGTACAGGGCCGAGTCGGTATCCTCGCCGATACGGAACAGGATCGATCCTTTCGGGTACATTTCCGATTTGAGGTTAGTCGCGAACGCTTCAAGTTTTTCTGTGCTGAAATTCCTGATAGGGATGAGATCACTTAGCATGCCTACGGTAATATTTTCAGAAACAAGTTGGCTTGCCGGTGATGCGGATTTATTGTTTTTAAAGAAAGAGGGCAGGAAGGACATATTTTTTTCCGAAAAACGTCTAGCGGTTAAGAAAACTATAAAATGTGCTATACAACGGCGGATTTATCGTTGGATTATAGTGTTTATTAAGGCAACCGGCCGATTTTTATCTTTAATCCATTCGCTCCATGAGCCTGCATACAGTTTGGAACCTTTTAAGCCTGCATGTTCCATCGCCAATAGATTATGGCAGGCCGTTACGCCGGAACCGCAATAATGAACAACCTGTCCGGGCGCGGTTGCGCCCGCTATCCGCTTGAATTGTTCACGTAATTCATCGGCAGCTAAGAATAAACCGTTACCGGCCAGGTTGAGCTGGAAAGGGCGGTTTAATGCACCGGGAATATGTCCGGCTATAGGGTCTATCGGTTCCTGCTTGCCTAAGTAGCGTTCAGGCGTCCTGGCATCAATCAGGCATAGCGCTCTTTGCGCCGAGCGGTTTTGGACATCCCGCGCCGTCAGCCAGGCGGAGCCATCCGGGTAGGGCCTGAATGGCGCGGGTTTGACGACCGGCAAGGTGGTGGTAACGGGCAAACCCTGTTGCCGCCAATAACTGATGCCGCCATCCAATACGGCAACATGATTATGCCCCAGGCAACGCAATAACCACCACAAGCGCCCGGCAAACGCGCCGTTCGCACCATCATAAACAACGACCTGGTGTTGGTTTGCGATACCCCAGGCCCCCAGTTTTTTTGCCAGCGCCCTGAAATCCGGCAGCGGGTGGCGCCCTGAGTAGCTGCTGACGGCCGATGATAAATCCTGGTTCAGGTGCGCATAACGGGCATTGGGGATATGCCCGTGGCGGTAGGCGTAGCCGCCGGCATCGGCATCGCTAAGGGAAAACCTGCAATCGATGATAATCCAGTCGGGATTGTCCAGGTTTTGTTGTAATGTTGCCGCGGAAACCAGCGTTGTGTAGCTCATAAGTTGACCTGTAGGATGATTTTGCCGATGTGCCGGTTGCTTTCCATGAGTTCATGGGCAAGGGCGGCATCGTTTAGTGCAAAAGTGGAATGAATAACCGGTTTAATTTTGCCTGTCGCCAATAAGGGCCAGACGTTTTTATGCAGCTTGTCAGCGATGCCTGCTTTAAAGGCATCATCTCTTGCCCGTAATGTCGAGCCGGTAATCGTGAGGCGTTTCAGCATCACCGGCAGCAGGTTGATTTCAGCCTTAATACCGTGTTGCAGTGCAATTTGCAGCAGTCTTGCCTCAACAGCCATACATTTCAGGTTACGCGGGAAATAGTCGCCGCCTATCATATCAAGAATCACATTGACGCCTTCGCCTTGAGTCAGCCGGTGGATTTCTTCAACAAAATCCTGTGTTTTGTAATTGATCGCGGCATCGGCGCCCAGCGCCAGGCAATACCGGCATTTAGCTTCGGAACCGGCCGTGACGATGACCTTGGCGGCGAACGCTTTAGCCAGTTGTATCGCCGTTGTGCCTATGCCGCTGCCGCCGCCATGAATGAATAAGGTCTCGTCCGGCAATAAACGGGCGCGGTCGAAAACATTGCTCCAGACGGTAAAAAAGGTTTCCGGTAATGCCGCCGCTTCAATAAAAGACAGGTTTTCTGGTATCGGCAGGCATAAGGCAGCGGAAGCCGGGCAATATTCCGCATAAGCGCCGCCGCTGACTAAAGCGCAGACCTTATCGCCCAATTTTAAATGCTTGACTGCAGAGCCTAGTGCCTCGACAGTGCCGGCGATTTCCAGTCCGGGTATATCCGATGCGCCGGGCGGGGGAGGATATAAACCCTGGCGTTGCAGCACATCGGGCCGGTTGACGCCGGCCGCCGCGACCTTAACCAGCACTTGATGATCGGAAGGTGCGGGAATAATACGCTCGCCAAGCCTTAACGCATGGTTTTCAATTTCAATAACGCGCATGGTCTCGATTAACGGCAGAGTTGGGTTCAGGAAAAAACAGGATACGGGTATTATATGTGCTGGTTATTTTCATAAACAATGTGTCAGTGGGATAAAAGATGATTCGTGCGGGTATTGTGGGCGGAACGGGTTATACCGGTGTTGAACTATTACGGATATTAGCGGCGCATCCAGGGGTTGAAGTCGCCGTCGTGACGTCGCGCACGGATGCCGGTTTAAGGGTGGATGCGCTGTACCCGAGTTTGCGAAAACACATTGATAAAGTATTCAGCCTGCCTGATATTGAAATTCTCGCGCAATGTGATGTGGTATTTTTTGCCACGCCGAATGGCGCGGCGATGCTGATGGCAGGGGAATTGCTGGCGCGCGGGGTTAAAGTCATTGATCTTTCGGCGGATTTCAGGTTGCAGGATGCCGAGGAATGGAGCCGCTGGTACGGCATGGCGCACGCCTGTCCCGAATTGATCGGGAAGGCGGTCTATGGCTTGCCGGAAGTCAATCGTGAAGCGATTAAACAGGCCGAGCTGATCGCTTGCCCCGGATGCTACCCGACTGCCGTGCAACTGGGGTTTTTACCGTTGATAGAACAAGGCTTGATTGATGTGCAGCACCTGATTGCCGATGTTAAATCGGGAGTCAGCGGGGCTGGCCGCAAAGCGGAACTGGCTATGCTGATGAGCGAGACGGGCGAGAGTTTTAAAGCTTATGCGGTCAGCGGGCACCGGCATTTGCCGGAGATCGCCCAAGGTCTTGCCCGCGCCGCCGGACAGCCGGTGCAGCTGACATTTGTGCCGCAGCTAGTGCCGATGATACGCGGTATCCATGCCACGCTATACGGGCAGTTAACTACCGATGCAGGGGATATTCAGGCGATATACCAACAGCGTTACCGGAATGAAGCGTTTGTTGATGTGCTGCCGCAAGGCTCGCATCCCGATACGCGCAATGTCCGCGGCAGCAATAACTGCCAGTTGTCTATACATCGGCCTCAAGGCGGGCAAACGGTAGTCGTGTTATCGGTGATCGACAACCTGGTTAAAGGGGCATCGGGACAGGCGGTTCAGGCGATGAACCTGATGTTCGGTCTTGACGAAACGCTGGGTTTAAATACGCTTGCGTTGTATCCGTAAAAGCCCGCATGGCGGAGCGCAAGCTTTGCCTGCAAGCCGGTAAGTCCCTCACGCCGTGCTGTCCCGCTTTGGTGGCCGTTTTATTGATTGACCTGGGCGACCCAGTCTTGCAGGTTATAGTAATTGGTGATGCGGGCCACTTTGTTGTCACGGATTTCAAAAAAAGCGCCGGCAGGCAAACGGTATTTTTGGCCTTTGGCAACCGGCAAGCCTTCATCGGTTTTAAGGTATTCGCCTAACACAACAAATTCAGCGGCTGCCCGGCTGCCGTCGGGGGTAGCCATGACGACCATGTCGACCAGTTGTTCCTTGTAGTTATTATTCATCGAGGCCATGAATTGGGTGAATGCTGCTTTGCCGATTTCCCGCTTGCCTTGGTTAATATCGTGGATGACATCATCAGTGAGCAAGCTCAGGAAGGTATCCATGTCGCCGCCATTAAAAGCGCTATAGTAGTGTTGTACCAGGTTTATGCTGTCTTGGTTCATAATGATTCCATGATGAGAAAAGGTTAAAAATTAAGTTGCGTATTTTAGTGTGTGCAGGCGCGAATTCATACCCTCAGTGCAACACCAGGTAGCTTCGTTTGTGTAGACTTGGCGGGGCGTCAATACAATGTGCCGGTAATGGCTGTGCAAGCGCATCATTCAAAGACGGAAAATTGAAAGTAGTTTTTCTAAAACAGAAAAGCATGCGTAAAGAAGTACAAGGTCAAACAGTTCATTGGGCTGTGCTATCGTTTTCATGCTTTTGACGGTAAATCCAAGTTACCCATCGGCCCTGCATTTGGATTTTTTTCGTGCCGGAACTTTCTGGATTAGATTTTATTTTTAATATGGGCTATAACCTTATAGAAATTAAGCTTTGCGAGTTAAGCGGCGAATATGCTACAGCGGAAGCTGGCTTGTCTGTTTTGTTATTAATCAATGGAGGCTATGAAAATGTTTAGCAATATGAAAATCGGGATGCGTCTCGGCTTGGGTTTTTCCATGGTGTTGCTGTTAATGATCGTCATAATTTATGCAGGCAATAGCGGCATGTCGAACCAGAATGGCAAGCTGGATAAGATCGCTAATGAAAACAACGTTAAAATAGCGTTAATCAGTACGATGGCCGAGAATGTCCACATCGTTTCACGTCTTATACGCAACATTATTTTGGTACCCGAAAGTGCCGGCATAGCAGGCATGCAGGCGGAAAAGGATAAAATGGATAAGGCGCGCGATGCCTATAACAAAGCCAGGGAAGAGCTGGAAAAGTTCCCTGCCAGTGAACAAGGCAGGGCCATCAGGGAAGCGATTGATGAAGCCGCCGCCGCTGCCCGTGAAGCGAACAGCAAGGTCGTCGAACTGGGGATGGCAGACAAAAATGACGAAGCCACTGCTTTGCTGCTGGCTACGGCTGCGCCGTTGGTGACAAAATGGCAGTCGGCTCTTGATGACAACTTGTCTCTCCAGGCAGCGAACAATGCCGCAGATACCAAAGCGGCAGCCGATGCTTATATCGAGACACGCAACTTTATGCAGATCCTTGGCGGGATAGCTATCCTGATGGGTGTGGGCATCGCATTTTGGGTGACGAGGTCCATTACGGGGCCGCTGAACATAGCGATGGATACCGCCAAAAAAATTGCTGCCGGCGACCTGACATCGAATATGCTGGTAACCAGCACGGATGAAACCGGCCAGTTGCTGGCGGCGATGCAGATTATGGCGACGACGCTGCAAAACTTGCAGAAGGAACTGCAACGTCTCACCGTAGCCTCCAAGGAAGGGCGCCTGTCCGAGCGCGGCAAGCCTGCGCAGTTTAAAGGCGCATACGCAGAGGTCATCGGCGGCGTCAACGATATGCTGGACGCCATTCTGCTGCCGATTGGCGAAGGCAATCGTATTTTGAGCCTGATTTGCGGCGGCGACTTGCGCGAGCGGGTGGAAATTGCGTGTCAAGGCGATCACGACAAGATGAAGCAGGCCGTCAACGGTGTGCATGGCTGGCTGACTGGCCTGATTGCGTATGTCACCAAGATTGCCAATGGCGACATGACGGCGGAAATGGCAAAAGCCTCCAACGACGACCAAATCCACGAATGGCTGATGCTGCTCAAACGCAATATCCTGGCCTTGGTTACCGATGCCGATATGCTATCGCTTGCCGCCGAGGAAGGCAGGCTGTCCACGCGCGCCGATGCTGGCAAACACCAGGGCGACTTCCGCAAAATCGTGGAAGGGGTTAACCTGACCTTGGATAATTTGGTGGGTTATCTGGATGCGATGCCTGTGCCTGCCATGATCATCGATAAGGATTTCAATATCCGCTATATGAACAGGAAAGGTAGCGAGCTCGGTAATACCTCGCAGGAAAGGTTATCGGGGCAGAAGTGCTCCGGCTACTTCAAAACGGAGGACTGCAATACCAGCAAGTGCGCTTGTGACCGGGCCATGAGAAGCGGCAGCGTCACCGAGTCGAGTACCGTCGCCCGCCCCGGCCAGCTCGAGTTGGACATCAATTACATTGGGACGCCGATCAAAAACCGTCAGGGGGATATTATCGGGGCTTTCGAGGTGGTCATTGACCAAACGGAAGTCAAAAAAGCCCAACGTATTGCCAATAAAATAGCTAACTACCAGGATAAGGAAGTAGCAAAGGTACAAACTGCGCTGGCTAAAATTTCCCAAGGGGATCTTGCTATCAATGTCGAAGTGGCCGAATCGGACCAAGATACTCAAAAGGCCCGAGAAACGTTTGCCATCATTGGCAATGCAACGAACAAAGTGGCGGACTCCGTCCGTAATCTGGTCACCGATGCTAACCTGTTATCGGTAGCCGCAGTGGAAGGTCGTTTGGCGACGCGCGCCGATGCCAGCAAACACCAAGGCGACTTCCGCAAGATTGTCGTCGGGGTTAACGACACGCTGGATGCCGTGATTAGACCGCTGAATATGGCGGCGAATTATGTCGATAACATTGCCAAAGGCAACATCCCCGCCAAAATCACCGACAGCTACAACGGCGATTTCAATATCCTGAAAAACAATCTCAATACCTGTATCGATGCGGTTAATGCGTTGGTAACCGACGCCAATGTATTATCGGTAGCCGCCGTGGAAGGTCGTTTGGCGACTCGCGCCGATGCCAGCAAACACCAAGGCGACTTCCGCAAGATTGTCGTCGGGGTTAACGACACCTTGGATGCCGTGATTGGGCCGTTGAACGTGGCTGCAAATTATGTCGATAACATTGCCAAAGGCAACATCCCCGCCAAAATTACCGATACTTACAACGGTGATTTCAATATCCTGAAAAACAATCTCAATACCTGTATCGATGCGGTTAATGCGTTGGTAGCCGATGCCAATGTGTTATCGGTAGCCGCCGTGGAAGGTCGTTTGGCGACGCGCGCCGATGCGGGCAAACACCAAGGCGACTTCCGCAAGATTGTCGTCGGGGTTAACGATACGCTGGATGCCGTGATTGGGCCGTTGAACGTGGCGGCTGACTATGTGGCGCGCATTTCCAAAGGCGATACGCCGCCGAAGATTACCGACACTTACAACGGCGACTTCAACGCCGTCAAGAACAACCTCAACCTGGCTATC
>Ga0172373_10002268_pt1 | contig 29755 bp, 29 predicted proteins | sample Lak10m_2_FD_114546 | JGI IMG/M metagenome (GOLD analysis project Ga0172373, IMG submission 114546) | Freshwater microbial communities from Kabuno Bay, South-Kivu, Congo - kab_092012_10m | ecosystem: Environmental > Aquatic > Freshwater > Lake | place: Democratic Republic of the Congo...
ATGTTAAGCCGCCTCCAGATACTATGCAGGGGGTTCTTTTCTGAATAAACCAGTTTTTAACATTGAAAGTCAATAAAAAAGAAATAATTTTATTGTTCTATAAACGTTTAGGACAGGATTGATCAGTAACCATAAAAATCGTTAATTTGTTTAAAATAGAAGCTTATGACAATATCAATAGAACTTCAACTTCGAAGTAATGGTGCATGTGAATTATGTGGTTCGTCAAACGAAATCAGTTCATTTGTTGTTTCTCCTTACACTGGGAATTATGCAGATGAATGTGTGGTGGTTTGTAATACTTGTTCATCTCAATTGTCTGATAAGGAATTGATTGATGTGAACCATTGGCGCTGTTTGAATGATAGTATGTGGAGTGAAGTATCTGCTGTAAAGGTTGTAGCTTACCGCATGTTAGACCAATTAAAGCACGAAGGATGGCCTTCAGATTTATTAGAAATGATCTATTTGACCGAAGAAGAATTGACTTGGGCTAAATCTGGTATGGATACGGATGATGGGCTTGTACATTTGGATAGTAATGGAACACGACTGGCAACAGGCGATACGGTGGTTTTAATCAAAGATTTAGAGGTGAAAGGTGCGAATTTTACAGCTAAAAGAGGCACAGCAGTGCGAAACATCCGTTTAGTACATGATAATCCTGAGCAACTTGAAGGAAAAGTAAATGGTCAAAGTATTGTTATTTTGACCCAGTACGTAAAGAAATAAATTTAGACGTTTTCCAAAACAGGAACAGCGCATACAAGTCCATCACGGTCTATTTCTGACAAGTTAACCTGTTGAAACGTATTTACCAAGGCCTCATTATATGGGGCTTTTATTTTTACGTAATTTTCTGTAAATCCGTACATCATTCCATTGTCTTCTTCGTGCTCATACAGAACAGTCTTTACTTTACCCAATTGAGATTCGTAGAAGGCTCTTTTTTTCTTTTCCGAAAGTATATGCAATTGTTTACTTCGTTCCCTTCGAACTTCCATGGGTACCGTGCTGCCTAATTTAACAGCAGTAGTATTTGCTCGCTCCGAATATGTGAATACATGCAAGTATGAAATGTCAAGATCCTTTAAAAAGTGCAGTGAATCTAAAAATTCCTCATCTGTTTCACCAGGAAAACCAACAATTACATCCACACCTATACAAGCGTTTGGTTCGAGTTTTTTAATGTAAGACACTCGCTCCGCATATAATTCACGGTCGTATTTTCTGCGCATCGCTTTGAGCAATCGATTGTTACCTGATTGCAACGGTATATGAAAGTGTGGCACAAAACGCTCAGAAGTTTCTAAACAGAAATGGATAATCTCGTTTGTTAGCAGGTTTGGCTCTATCGATGAAATTCGAAATCGATCTATACCTTCAATTTTATCTAATGCTTGAATTAAATCAAAGAAATTTTCATCGCCTCCTTGACCAAAATCACCAATATTTACGCCGGTTAAAACCACCTCTTTGATGGCTGTTTCGGCAATTTTATTTGCTTCTTTAATCGTGTCGGATATACTAGCATTTCTGCTTTTTCCGCGCGCCAGAGGAATTGTACAAAAGGTACAGAAGTAGTCGCAACCGTCTTGCACTTTCAAGAAAGATCGGGTTCTGTCACCCATTGAATATGCTGGTACAAACGACTTGGTTTCTTTGATAGAAGCGAAACTTAGAATGGCTTGTGTAGCTTTTTCTTCTAATTGCTCGATATGTTCCAAAATATTGAACTTTTCATTGGCTCCCAATACGAGATCTACTCCAGGTATTTTACCAATTTCTTCTGGTTTAAGTTGTGCATAACAACCTATGATTGCAATGAAAGCATTAGGGTTTATCTTCAGCGCCTTTTTTACCAATTGCTTACATTTTTTATCGGCATTTTCAGTCACTGAACACGTATTGATGATGTAAATATCCGGAGTGTCCTCAAATTCGACTTTAGCGTAACCTGCTTGGTCAAATAATCTGGCAATAGTTGATGTTTCCGAAAAATTTAATTTACAACCCAAGGTGTAAAATGCTACTTTCTTAAATTGAATCATGGTGTGCAAAATTAACTAGATTCAACTTAACCTCAAAACCAGTTTTTGGTTGCTTTACTTTTGTAGATTTGTATGATGATAAAGGTGGATCGTACGGTATTTTATTTACAAACATTTTCTGAAATTGGTGACTTAGATTTAGCTGATCAACAATTGGTTGAAGCTGCTCAACAAAGATTACACACAGCCTATGCACCCTACAGTAAATTCAACGTTTGTGCGGCATTGCGTTTGACTAGTGGGATACATGTTTTTGGTACCAATCAAGAGAATGTAGCTTACCCATCAGGTATTTGTGCAGAACGTTCGGCATTATTCAATTGGGGTTCAAATCATTCTGATGATCCAATAGACGTGATGGTGGTTGTATCAGAAGGTGAGTTACTGGAACCTTTTCAAGTGGTTACACCATGTGGAGCTTGCAGACAAGTTATGTTTGAAACCGAAATTAGGCAAGAACAGCCTATGAAAGTAATTGTTGTTTCCGGCATGGGTAGGGGATTTATTTTTGAGCGCGTAGGTGGATTACTTCCGTTTGCATTCAAAGAACTGCATTAATTCTGTTTAAAAAACAAATATCTTTTTGTATTCTGTGAGTATTTAAAGATGTTACGAATGGTAAAGAACAGATTTTTCTATATTTGTCATTTATAAATCAAATTGAGGGTATTATGGCGGTTAAAGCGGCAAAAGCACCAGCTAAAACGACGAAAAAGGCATCGGTAGCTGGAAAGACAAAATTCTCCAAAGAAACGTACATCAAATGGTATAAGGACATGCTTCTTATCCGTCGTTTTGAAGAAAAGTGTGGTCAGTTATATATCCAACAGAAATTTGGTGGTTTTTGTCACTTATATATCGGTCAAGAAGCTATAGTTGCAGGTACAGCAAGTGCTTGTAAACCTGATGATAAACACATGACTGCATACCGCGATCACGCACATCCAATTGCATTGGGTTCTGATCCACGTGTCCTTATGGCAGAACTTTACGGAAGATCTACAGGATGTTCTAAAGGTAAAGGTGGATCAATGCACTTTTTTGATAAAGAGAAGAACTTTATGGGTGGACACGGTATTGTTGGTGCTCAAATTCCAATGGGAACTGGTGTTGCTTTTGCAGAAAAATACAATGGAACACAAAATGTTGTATTTGTTTCGATGGGTGATGGCGCCGTAAGACAAGGTGCATTACATGAAACATTTAACATGGCTATGATGTGGAAGTTGCCAGTTATTTTTATCATTGAAAATAACAATTATGCGATGGGTACATCTGTAACGCGCACGACAAACGTGACCGATCTATCAAAAATTGGTTTGTCCTATGACATGCCGTCTAAAGCAGTTGATGGGATGTCTCCTGAAGCAGTTCATGAAGCAATTGAGGAGGCTGCAACTCGCGCAAGAAAAGGTGATGGTCCGACATTATTAGATATCAGAACCTACAGGTACAAAGGTCACTCCATGTCTGATCCTCAGAAATACAGAACCAAGGAAGAGGTGGCAGAATGGATGGCTCAAGATCCTATTGAACATTGTTTGGAGGTGATTAAATCCAATAAGTGGTTGACTGATCAAGAAATAGAAGAAATTATTGCTTGGGTTAAGAAGGAAGTTGAAGAATCTGTAGAATTTGCGGAAAATTCACCTTATCCTGAGGCAGATGAGTTATACAAGGATGTGTATATGCAATCTGATTATCCGTACATCAAAGAATTTTTATAAAAACGATAAGATACAATTCACATGGCTGAAATTATTTACATGCCCAAATTGAGTGACACCATGGTAGAAGGTGTTGTTGCTGAATGGACAAAACAAGTTGGTGATCAAGTTGCATCTGGAGAGGTTCTTGCAGAAATTGAAACCGATAAGGCGACAATGGAGTTTGAATCATTTTACGATGGTGTGTTACTTCACATCGGAGTTGAAAAAGGTAAGGCTGCTCCTGTGAACGCTGTATTAGCAATTATCGGACAAGCAGGAGAAGATATTTCTGCTTTGTTGGCTGGTGCGCCAGCGCCAACGGCTGATCAAAAGGAAGAAGTAAAAGTAGCTCCCCCTGTTGAGTCAGTGCCTGTAGCAGCGCCTGTTCAAGCTGTTGTTGTTCCTGCTGCTGCGTCTACACAGCCAGTTGTGTCTTCCTCTTCAAACGGTCGTGTTTTCGCTTCTCCATTGGCTAAAAAACTAGCAGAAGAAAAAGGAGTGGATATTAGCATGATTGCAGGTACAGGTGAAGGTGGTAGAATCGTTAAACGCGATGTTGATCATTATGTGCCATACACACCGGCGGCATCTGCGTCAAACTTTTCAGCTGCTCCAGCTGGCGTTGAATCATTTACCGATGAGCCGATTTCTCAAATGAGAAAAACGATTGCACGTCGATTGGCAGAGAGTAAATTCACTGCGCCTCATTTTTATCTGACCTTGGATATTGATATGGATAATGCGATTCGTGCGAGAAAAGATCTAAACAAGCAAGAAGGCATTAAAGTTTCCTTTAATGATATGGTTGTAAAGGCCGTTGCGATGTCACTGAAAAAACATCCAGCTGTCAATAGTGCTTGGTTGGGTGATGTTATTCGCCGTAACCAACACGTACATATTGGGGTAGCTGTTGCGGTAGATGAAGGACTTTTAGTTCCTGTTGTTCGCTTCGCGGATACAAAAGGTTTCATGCAAATCAGTGCAGAGGTTAGAGAGTTCGCGCAGAAAGCGAAAGATAAAAAGCTTCAACCAGCTGATTGGGAAGGGAATACGTTTACCATTTCGAATTTAGGTATGTTTGGTATTGAGCAGTTCACGGCAATTGTTAACCCACCAGATAGCTGTATTTTAGCTGTTGGAGGTATCAAAGAAGTGCCTGTTGTTAAAAATGGACAAGTTGTACCTGGGAATGTAATGAAAGTAACCTTGTCATGTGATCACCGCGTTGTTGATGGTGCATCAGGTGCAGCATTTTTACAAACATTTAAAGGGTACTTGGAAAATCCAGTATCAATGTTGTTGTAAAAACATTAGAAAAATAAAATAGATTAAAGGTTGTCTGCAAAGGCGACCTTTTTTTGTTTTAGAAAATCTATTTAACGGTGTTTAGCTCTCCTGCGATTCAGGTGTAATTCGGAAGGTGAAGTACTTTTGTGAAAAGTAACTGATAATGATGGTTATTATAGAAATGATCATGTTTGAAGGTGTTGGATACCATTCGAAATGATCGACTAGAATTTTTAATCCGATGTAGTTGATTGTCAAATTGATAAAGAATACAATTAAATAACGAAATAATTGTACACGACCACGAAGCGCTGAATTACTAAAGGTAACGTATTTCTGCATCAAAAATCCAGTTATGAGTGTTATGGGAAATTTGAATCCTAATGCGGCTATGTGAGAACTTACTACAATAAATCCGAGGTCAACGAGGTGGTGATGCAGTATAAGGTTGTATATCAGGAAGTAAAGTGTCCAGTCAAAAGCCAGGTTAAAGCATCCTGTAGCGCCATACCTGAAAAATTGTTTAGAAAAGTAGCGTGAAAATGGCGGATAAAAGAAATCAATGATGGCACGGAAAAATGCACCAAGCGGATCGAAAATTCGATCGATTAAATCTTTTATTTTATTCAGGCTGATCACAATTAGTTGGCGAAAATAAAACTTCTTACCAACATAAGTATGCGTTACATGAAATTAACGTACTGTTCTCTCGAGCATAGGTACAAATCGGAATGTTCCATATTCTTCCGTTTGCATGGTGTCTTCGGTAAGTTTGGTGATGCGTTTCATTGTTTGTTCTGCTCCTTCGCCTATTGGAATTACTAAGATTCCACCAATTTTTAATTGATCAAATAAAGCTTGTGGTATATCTGGAGCTCCACATGTAACGATGATTTTATCGAATGGAGCAAAGGCGGGTAGTCCTTTGTAGCCATCTCCAAAGGTGAGGCGAGGAGAATACCCTAAATCGTGAATGATTTTCTTTGACTTAATAAAAAGTTCCTTTTGCCGTTCAATGGTAAAAACTTTAGCGCCAAGGTGACAAAGTATACACGTTTGAAAGCCAGACCCTGTTCCAATTTCCAGTATTTTATCTCCTTTATTAACTTCTAAAAGTTGTGTTTGAAAGGCTACTGTTGCAGGGTGAGAAATAGTTTGACCTGCTCCAATTTGAAAGGCCATATTGCTGTAGGCTTGCTCAACAAAGACTTTGTCCAAGAAAAAATGTCTTGGAATTGCATCAAATGCTTCGAAAATCAATTGATTTGTAATGCGTTCATCTTGACGTAACTCATCAATTAATTGTCGTCGCATGCCCTTGTGTTTGAACGTGTCTTGCATGTTGCAAACATACAGCTTTTCATTGCTGTAATGTGGTTGTTTTTCCAACAGTACCTTGTTAATTGCCAAAGGACAAAATAACGTTTTGAAGTGAATTGAACTGTAAGCCATGGGCATCTGTTTAGTATATTTGAACTATTAAATTGGTTACATGGCTATTTCAAAAAAAGAACTTGAATTTAATATCAACGACGATCAAATGCGTCTGAAAATTGCTTCATTAGAGCGTGAACTGGCACAGATCGCTGAAGGTGGAGGAAAAAAAAGAATAGAAAAGTTACATGCTTCCGGTAAGCTTTCGGCTCGCGAACGAATCGACTTATTGTTAGATAAAGGAAGTGAGCGAATTGAAATTGGCGCTTTTGCAGGTTATGGCATGTATAAAGAGCATGGCGGTTGTCCGGCTGGAGGTGTTGTTGTTGTTATAGGTTATGTTTCTGGTAAGCAGTGTATTGTTGTTGCGAACGATGCGACTGTGAAAGCTGGTGCATGGTTTCCAATCACAGGAAAGAAAAATTTGCGTGCTCAGGAAATCGCTATGGAAAACAGGTTGCCAATCATCTATTTGGTTGATTCTGCAGGAGTTTACTTACCGATGCAAGACGAAATTTTCCCAGATAAAGAGCATTTCGGTCGAATTTTCAGAAATAATGCAGTAATGAGTTCGATGGGTATTGTTCAGATCGCTGCTGTAATGGGTAGTTGTGTGGCAGGTGGAGCTTATTTACCGATCATGTCTGATGAAAGTTTAATTGTAAATAAAACGGGTACGATATTTTTGGCTGGCTCCTATTTAGTAAAAGCTGCAATAGGGGAGTCGATTGATAACGAAACACTAGGTGGGGCAACAACGCATACCGAAATTTCAGGTGTTTGTGATTACAAGGCGGAAGACGATGCTTCATGTTTGGCAACTATCAGGGAATTGATGGATAAAATTGGTCAGACTGAGCACGCTGGATTTGATAGAAAAGAAACCGTACTACCTCGAGTAGATACGAAACGTGTGTATGGTGTTTTGCCTCAAGACCGTTCTAAACCTTACAATACCAGAGAATTACTTGAAGCGATAGTAGACGACTCTCAATTCACAGAATACAAGGCTGAATATGGCAAATCAATCATCTGTGCCTACGCAAGAATTGATGGTTGGGCAGTTGGAATTGTAGCTAACAATCGAGAAATTGTAAAAAGTGGCAAAGGTGAAATGCAATTTGGAGGTGTTATCTATAATGATTCGGCGGATAAGTCTGCACGTTTCGTTATGAATTGTAACCAGAAAAACATACCGCTTGTTTTTATTCAAGATGTAACCGGGTTCATGGTCGGATCAAAAAGTGAGCATGCCGGAATCATAAAAGACGGTGCTAAAATGGTTAATGCCATGGCTAATTCTGTAGTGCCTAAGTTTACAATCGTTATTGGAAATTCATACGGTGCAGGAAATTACGCGATGTGTGGAAAGGCCTATGACCCACGACTAATTGTGGCTTGGCCAACAGCCGAAATAGCTGTGATGTCTGGTGCATCTGCAGCTAAAGTTTTGTTACAAATAGAGGTGGCTTCTTTACAAGCGAAAGGGGAAGAAATTACACCTGAAAGGGAGCAAGAGCTTTTCAATCAGATTAAAAGTCGTTATGACGAACAAATATCTCCGTATTATGCTGCCAGTCGCTTGTGGGTAGATGCTGTTATAGATCCTAATGAAACGCGAAAAGTGATTTCTATGGGAATTGGGATGGCAAATAATAAACGTGCAGAAAAACCTTACAATGTAGGTGTAATTCAAACCTAGAAGGATTAGTTTAATTAAAGTGTAAGATGAAAAAGATGAAATTAATATTTTGGATATCAACGGGTTTGATATTCTTATTTGAGGGAGTGATGCCAGCATTGACTTCACAAACAGAAATGGCTCAAGAAGGACTGAAGCATTTGGGGTATCCTTTATATTTTGGTAATGCATTGATATTTTTTAAAGTGCTCGGAACATTGGCGTTGATTATCCCTCAAGTTCCAAACCGATTAAAAGAATTTGCCTACGCAGGTTTTATTTTCGACTTTTTGTTTGCAGCGATTAGCCATTATGCCATAGACGGTTTGGGGTTTCAAACATTTTTTCCGTTCATCGTTTTGGGAGTACTATTGTTATCCTATTGGAGTCGTTCAAAATTGATTTCCGCACAAGGGTAATACGTTAGTTTTCCCGATTTTTAGGCGATGAGCTTAATTTCAGATGAACAACTTTTTACTTGCGAAAACGGTCACCGTTTCAAGCGAAAAGGATCGTGCAGGTTATGTCCAGAATGTGAACGTCAAAAATCAATTCCTAAGGAGTTTTTATCTTTATTTTCTGCACCTGCAAGACGGGCTTTAGAAGCAAATGGAGTAACCGCCTTGAGACAATTGTGTGGTTTTACCAAAAAAGAAGTTTCAGCTTGGCACGGTATAGGGAAAAATGCATTGACCATAATTATTGCTGAGCTTGACAAGTCTGGGTTAACCTTCATGAAATGATGAAAATTAAAGGGCACAGAATAGAGGATTTAGCCAGCTAGCTCGAAAAATTAATTTTTAAAATAAAATTCATTCAATTTCCAAGACATGATCTTCTAAAAAATTCTATTTTCATAATTAGAACAAGTAGAATGAAAATCAAAATCAAACATTTCGATGAATTAAGCACTCAAGAGTTGTATGTCCTGTTGGCTTTGCGTTCTGAGGTTTTTGTGGTAGAACAGCACTGTGTTTATCAGGATTTGGATGGTTTGGATGTTAAAGGTTTTCATGCATTAATGTATCAAAAAGATGGACAAATAATCGGAACTGCGCGCATTTTACCGAAGGCTGTTGTCTATGAAACACCAGCGATAGGTAGGTTTGTCATTTCGAAATCTGCTCGTGGTGAAGGTTATGCACATGAATTAATTCGAGCATGTATATCCGAAATTGAACGGTTATTTTTAACTCATGAAATAACGATTTCAGCTCAAGAACATTTGGAGAAATTTTATGGCCAACATAATTTTGTACGTGTTGGAAATGGCTATTTAGAAGATGGGATTCCACACATTAAAATGAAACGAACATGATGAAAAATATATTATTTGCCTTATGGCTGGCTTTGATTTTTACCGGTTGTAAAATTGGTCCTCAAGTGACTTTTGAATTAGCTGGTGTTTCAGATGAGCCGGCTTTAGTAATTACGCAACACCCATATTCAATTGATACGTCATTTATGAATCGTACGGTTCGACCCAATGATGACTTTTTTGACTATTGTAATGGTCGATGGGTGCAAGCGCATCCAATTCCTGCATCCGAATCGCGATGGGGGAGTTTTAATGAATTAGACCAAAATAACAAAGCGAAACTAATTGCTATTCTTGATGGATTTAGAAATGATCCAACTTCCCTCGACGCCCAATTGTTGGGGGCATATTACGCGTCGTATATTAATATGAATAGAAGAGATGAACTTGGAATACAACCTATTGCGCAAGAACTGAAAAAAATCCGTGAGCTAAGATCCAAATCGGAATTACCCGCTTTAATTGCACAACAACATGTTCTTGGAGTTTATGCCTTGTTTAACTTTTCTGTTCGACAAGATATGAAACGCCCCGATCGTCACATTGCTTACTTGTCTCAAAGCGGTATCGGACTTCCGAATAAAGAATATTATTTCAATGAGAACAAGGCCGATGTCCGAGAAAAATATCTGGCGCATATTCAACGCATGTTAACGCTCGTTGGGTTGCCCGTTGACCAAGCCAATCAAAAAGCATCGCGTATTTTTAATTTAGAACTGAAACTCGCGCAAGCTATGTATTCGCCTGCGGAGTTGCGTCTTCCCGAAAAAACATACAACAAATGTTCAAAAACTGAAGCCGAACGCCTGTTTGCTTCTTTTGATTTTGACCAATATTTGGTTCAGGTTGGAAGCAAGTCATTTGATTCTTTAATCGTTTCAAATCCGGCATATACGAAGCAAATTGCGTCATTAATTGCCAATGAATCACTTACGGACCTGAAAGACTATTTGGAGTGGCGATTGATTGATGATTATGCAGGTACTTTAGGAAATACGTTTGTTGAAGCTAATTTTGATTTCTATTCCAAAACATTGAGCGGTAAAACTCAATTGAAGCCAATTAAGGATAGGGCAATAGAAGAAATTACTAAAAAAGACTTCGGTGAGGTGCTCGGAAAAGCGTTTGTAGAAAAGTATTTTTCTAAGGCAGCACAAGCGAAAGTGAACGCGATGGTAGATGACTTATTGGCTGTGTTTAAAGAGCGTATCGAACAATTGGATTGGATGACCAATGATACGAAGAAGGAAGCCTTAAACAAACTTTCATCGATAGGTAGAAAATTAGGTTTCCCTTCGAAATGGGATGATTTTAGTGGCTTGAAATTTGACTCGTTGAATTATGTAGAAAATATTAAACAAGAAATTAAATTTTCCCACAAACGAAACATGGAGGACCTGACCAAGCAAGTTGATCCTTCTAAATGGGAGATGCCTGCCCACATGGTCAATGCGTATTACCATCCTTTGCTTAACGAAATTGCATTTCCAGCGGGTATTATGCAACCACCTTTTTTTGATGCTTTTGCCGAAGATGCTGTAAATTATGGTAGAATTGGAACTGTGATTGGCCATGAATTCACGCATGGTTTTGATGATAACGGCTCAAAATTTGCTGCAGATGGATCGTACCGAAATTGGTGGTCGGATGCGGATCGAAAACTGTTTGAAGAAAAAACGGGTATTTTGGGTGAAACATTCTCAAATTTTTGTCCAATTACTGATAACTGTGTAAATCCTCAACTCACCATGGGTGAAAACATTGCAGACCTTGGAGGTATGACCTTGGCATTTTATGCCTACAAGCGTACCCCTGAATACAAAAGAGGTGAGATTTTATATGGTTTTACTCCAGCGCAGCGTTTTTTTATTAGCTACGGTCAATTGTGGAAGGTAAACTATACAGAGGCTGAGTTAAAACGCAGGATTGCAACAGATCCTCACTCACCTGGTATGTATCGTGTTAATGGACCGTTAATGAATTGCCCTGAATTTTTTGAAGCATTTGGTATTAAAGAAGGAGATAAGATGCGCAATCCGGTCAACAAAATTGCTCGTATTTGGTAATTTTATTGTTCAAAATGAGCTTTAATTAAACGTGCCTTATGCTCCTCAAGGTATGCGATGAATGCAGACATGGCAGGTGAAAGTTGTTTGTCTTTTAAATAAACCAATGACCAATTATTTACCAAGGGAAGACCCGCTGCAGGAATGGTAGATAATAGTCCAAGTTCAATTTCATTCCGAATACCAATTAATGGCATCAATGAAATTCCCATTCCAGCAATTATGGCTTGTTTTACGGCTTCATTGGAGGTGAGCCGTATAGTTTTATGAACGACTAAATTTCGTTCCTGAATAAATTGATCCAGTTGCATGCGAGTAGCAGATCCGGGTTCTCTGATTATAAGCGGGCTAACTTCAAGCAATTCCTGAAGATTTTTCTTTTTTTGAAGTAGTGTACATTGATCAACAAAACATAGTTTGTTTTCAAGTAGGTCAATTTTATGTATTTGAATATCCTCTGGTGGTAGAGACATAAGAGCAAAATCAATTTCATTTCGTTGTAAATTCTGAATAACCGCCTGACGATTTGAAACATCAATTTCTAGATCTATCGTTGAATGGTCTTGGAAGAATTCGGATAAAAAATAGGGTAGGACGTACTTTCCGGTTGAAACAGAAGCAAATGTTAATTTCCCACTTAATAATCCATTATAAGAGAGCATCTTATATTTCATTTGACCTACATCGGAAAGTATCTTTTTACCTGTAAAAAAGACTTCTTCACCAAATCCGGTGATGTGAATGCGTTTTTTGATAACCTCGAATAGGGGGAGCGAAAATTGATCTTGGAAATTTTTTAATTGAGAAGATACTGCTGGTTGACTTAAATGCAGTTCCTCTGCGGCACGGGTTACACTTTTTAATTCAGCAACTTTTACGAATATTCTTAATTGATTCAGTGTATAATTCATAAGATATTGTTATTAAGTATAGCAAATATATAGATAAAAATTAATAAACTATTTTTCAGAGTTTTGTGACGTGTTTCTGGAAGTAAGTGTTAATCGATAATTGACTAAAATTGAATTAGATTATTTGTTTTTAAGGTACTTTTGTCTAAAACGAAGCATATATCCCATGTATCCTGCAGGAAGCGAACTTTTTATTGCAACGAAACACGGAAAAGAAATTGCCTTTACACCTGATCTGCTAAATTCACTTGGATTTATTTTGGCCAAGTCAATTGAAATTGACACGGATCAATTCGGTACCTTTTCAGGCGAGGTTGCTCGTTCGGGTTCTGTGCTTGATACGCTTCGTAAAAAGTGTGATTTGGCGCATGAACTTACTGGCCGTCAATTTATAGTTGCCAGTGAAGGGTCTTTTGGTCCTCATCCTATGTTTCCAATGATCCATTTTTTTGAAGAGTACATGTTGTTCAAGGATTATAAAAATGGGCATGAAATTATCGAAAAACATACCGGAACGGAAACCAACTTATCTCATCATAACTTTCGGGAATTGAATGAACTCGAAGCTTATTTGAATCGAATCGGTTTTCCTGCTCATGCCGTAATCTTATCTGCAGTTGATGATTCAGGTGCAAAACACGTGATCAAAGGAATTAATGAGTTTGGTTGGTTGAAAGAACAAATAGAACGTTTCAATAAAAGCCATACAGCTATTACGGTTGAGACGGATATGCGCGCTCATATGAATCCAACACGTATGCGCGCGATTGAAGCTTGTGCGGTAAAGTTAATAGCACGCATTGGAACGTGCTGTCCATCTTGCTCTGCACCGGGTTTTGGGGTTGTTTCTTCTGACTCAGGATTACCTTGTTCTTCCTGCGGTTTACCAACATCATCCATGCTTTATACGGTTTATTCTTGCAGTTCATGTACATTTACAGAGAAACGACAGCGAACCGATAAACTGACAGAGGATCCGATGTATTGTAATTTTTGTAACCCATGATTACGGCTGACAAATCGCTTATAATTGCAGCTTTGAAAAAGGGCGGACTTGTTGGTCTGCCTACAGAAACCGTATATGGTTTGGCAGGTAACGCATTCGATTTAACTGCTATCCAATCGATTTATGCGTTAAAGAAGCGTCCTGCAACGAACCCGCTGATTATACACATTGGTTCGGTCGACCAGTTAGACCAATTAGCGATCAACATCCCCAAAGAGGCACAGAGCTTAATCGATGCATTTTGGCCTGGTCCGCTAACATTAATTTTTGAAAAGTCCAATCGGGTTTTACCGGAAACAACTGCAGGGCAAGAAACCGTTGCAGTTCGAATGCCCAAACACCCGAAGACCTTAGATTTATTGCAATCGCTCGACTTTCCGCTTGTTGCACCGAGTGCAAATCCGTACATGTCTGTAAGTCCAACCTGTGCTGAACACGTAGATCATTATTTTCCTGATTTATTGGTTTATGATGGTGGACCGTGTGAAGTTGGATTAGAGTCAACGATTGTTGGGTTTACAGCCTCTGGTTTAAAGGTCTATCGATTGGGATCAATCAGTGCCGAAGAACTTGAATTTGTTTCTGGAAGTTCTATAGACACGGAAAGTGAAAGTCTTGTTATCACACCTGGAATGGCCAAACGCCATTACAGTCCGAAATGCCCGATGATTTTATCGGATAACATACCCGCATTATTAAAACAATACGCTGATAAACGCATAGGTGTCATTACATTTAAAGAAGATTACAGAGGATCAAACATCAATTCGCGGGTTCTATCTCCATCTGCGGATCTAAGCGAGGCAGGACGTAAAATTTATGCATTTTTAATTCAGTTAGATGCCTTAGACTTAGACCTCATTTTAGTCGAAAAACTGCCCGAAATTGGCGTGGGTAGAACCATTAATGAACGCATGTCACGCGCTGCATCGAAAGTGTAGTTTTATAGATGACTAATAATTTATACCACAAAAAAAACTCCATTACCAATGGCAACGGAGTTTTTTACTATGCTCAATTCAATAATCAAGGTAACTTAAATCCAACAGTTAAATAAAACGTTCTTCCATTTGCAGGCAATAAACCTGGGCCAGGATATCCGCCTGAACGTCTAGTTGCATAACGCTCATCTGTGAGGTTGTTTATTCCAGCTTTAACTGTGTAATTGTCTGTTGGTGTGAACGTTAAAGATAGGTCCATTACATCATACGCCGGAATTTCTCCTATTTGTGCTGTCGAATTCGCAACAACGGTATTAGCAGCGTCTGTGAATACCTCACTGACATGATTGTATTGAAAAGTCGTGGAAAATTTATTGTACTTAAATGTAACTCCAGAACGAATAATGTGGTTTGGTGAGTTCTCCACTTCTTTTCCTGCATTTGGTCGAGTAGGGTCGCTTGTACCTGTGTAACGTGCATCAACATAGGCATAGTTTCCGAATAATTTTAATACACCAATTTGTAGGTGTTTTGGAAATACCTTCATGATGTCAATTTCAGCAAACGTTTCGAAACCTTGACTAACTGATGGACCAATGTTTGTTTTTAAATTGGTGTTGTTCGCCTGTTTAATTGTTCCAACTCGATTATCCATACTTAACATAAAGGCACTGACGTCAAAACGAAGAAAATTCTTGATGTTTCCCCTAAATCCAAGGTCTGCATTATATCCGTTAACATCACTTAAGTTAGGGTCAATAACATCTGTTGTTGCAGAAGGAATCATTTCAGAGAACAACACTGGCCTGAATCCTTGACTAAAATTCGCGTAGAAATTTGTCTTTTCTGTGAAATCATACTCTGCACCAATTCCAAGTAAGATTAACTGACGGTTGTATGTTGAGTTATCAACAGCAATGTTGCCGATATATCCAGCGTTTTGCGTTTGAATAAGTTCGTATCGAATTCCTGGAGTTACACTCAGTTTGTTGGTTAATTTAAATAGGTTTTCAGCAAAAAAAGCCATATTCTTGGTACCTAAATTTAAACTATTTCCCCAATCTTTCCCGTTGGTGAGTTGAACGATTGAAAGGTCATAATCACTACCTGTTGATCCTACACCTTTTTGTTTTCTGGTAGTTTCTCCTTGGTAGAGACGAACACCAGATGCTAGTGAACTGCGGTTACCAAAAAGAGAATAGTTCTGTAGTACACGTAATTCGACACCTTGATTATTGTACCAATCACGATCAACTTGACGTGTTTTGTAGGTGTCCAGTGTTGCATCAATGAGGTCCGGTGTATCAATTGACTTGAGAAATCCTACACTGTTTCGCTGCGCATTTGTACTAAACGCTTTGATGCTCACTTTGGTGTTTTTGAATATATCATACTCAAACGTTAATGCAGTGGAGTTCCATGGCGTACTCATCCAATTGCGACTTCTTAGTGATTGCTGTGGGTCTTGGGCGAATAAAGCATCTGTTAAGCCTCCGGGTTGTTGACTTAAATAATTCATATGCGTATACTCTAAATTGACTCTCATTTTTTCAGAAAACTCATAACCCAAATTAAGGAAGCCAGTATTTGTTTTGTATAGGCTATTAGCGCGCCAACCGTCAGCATTGCGGTGATGTGCATAACCATAATAGGAGAATTTTTTGATTTTTCCACCAATAGCATTAAATGAATTGAATAAACCATAACTTCCCATTGTTTGCGAAGATTCAAATCCGAATACGTTATCGGTAAGTTTCTTCTTGGTTACAAAATTGACCATTCCGCCAAATTGAGTTCCAAATTGAAGTGAAGCAGCACCGCGAATGACCTCAATTTTTTCCAAAGCTTCCATGGGGGGGGTGTAATAGGCTTCCGGATATCCAAAAGCTTCTGAGGCTATATCATAACCATTCTGACGTATATTGAATTCCCAAGATCTGTTTGGGCTTAAACCTCTCGTAGCGATATTAAGTTGAATCCCAGATCCGTCACTTTCCCAGATAGATACTCCTGGAACTTTTCCGAAAATTTGACGTGCATTATTTGTTGATAAATCCGCGTCAAGAGCTCCTAAACGAATGACTTCATTTTTCTTTCCAGACAAAATCATGGTGCCCTGCACCTCATTCATATATTTGATATCGTTATAGCTGTCTCGTATTACAGCTTCCTTTAAGTGTTTGATTACAGTATCTTCTTGGGCTAAAAAAGAAGAGCTCATTGATATCATCGAAAACGCTGCGTAAATTGCTTTTTTCATTTTATTTATTTTGCAGGACAAAGGAATTGCTTCTGTTGAGTTAAAACAATACCATGTTTTAGGTATTTAGAATTAATCTAAATAAAAAACTAGTGTTTTCTGTCTTTATTAGGCGACTCAGAAACTTTCTGTATATTCGTTAACCATTGACTTAGACTCACTAGGCAAACCAGAATTACTCATGGAAAACTTTGATTTATATCCTGAAAAACCCATACTCGAGGAAGTAGAGTCAAAAGGAAACTTACCGTTAACGTTGGTTTCCATTCTGCTTTTTGTACTTTCCTTTTTAATGGTATTTTCCGATGAGTTACAGTTTATCATACATTTGGTGATTGTACTGATCATTCATGAATTGGGCCATTTTCTCATGATGAAGTGGTTTGGTTACAAAGATGTACGGATGATGTTTATCCCGTTAATGGGAGCCTTTGTTCAAGGGAGAAAGGAACATTATTCTCAAAAGCAAGGCTTTTTTGTTATTGGCGCAGGTCCGTTTCCGGGTATTATTATTGGTGCACTCTTCATTTTTTTCGCGTTGAGTACAAAAAGTGTTTGGATGGTGAATTTAGGCTTACTGTTTTTGTTTCTCAATATATTAAACTTAGTTCCCTTAGACCCGTTGGATGGTGGTCAACTTTTTAAATTGTTGATTCGCAAAAAACAAGATTTATTTCTTTTGGTATTTTCTCTAGTTTCTTCGCTTATTTTGATTGCTGCAGGTTGGTTAATTCACAATTGGTTATTGATTGCCTTTGGTTTTTTTATGGGGGTGCGGGTAAGGTCGTTTCAGCGACAATACGAACTGCGTAAATTGTTTCGTGAGGAGGAAATTTCCTACCAATCAACTTATACTGAATTGAGTAACCGGGATTACTCAAAAATCAAATCAATCCTACTTCGCCAAGTTCCTGCAATGCAGCAATACCTCGATATGTTGCCTTCAGATAAAGCAGATCAGTATATTGCTTCTCAAGTTAATGGTGTACTCTTACCGCCCTTAAATCAGGATGCTTCACGCATGCTTAAATTCATTTTTATCCTTTTTTGGTTAGTGGTACTAATTTCACCTGTGATTACTTTTATTTTCTTTGGTAAATCGTTACAACTCAATTATGACTGGTATCTCGAAGCAATTTCAAATCAATGAAAAGGTAGGGTTCTTGCACCAGCAAGGTTGGGCTGTTGTGATTGAAGTTTTAGGTAATACATTGAAAGTTAAGGATGAAAATGGCTTTGAGTATATTGTTAGTTCAAGTGAATTGATCAAGATACACGGCGAAAACTTTGATATAAAGCCCGATGATTTTCAAGAAATAGTTGCTAAGGATATAAATCCGAAAGGGTTAAAAAAACAAATAAAAACAGGAAGTAAAACACCTATCGAAACCTGGCAAATTGATTTGCATATTGAGGCACTATTAGATAGTCATGCTGGTATGAGTAACGGAGAGATACTGGCCACTCAATTGAAAGAATTGAGGATGTTTTTTCAGCGAGCAAGGCACAAACATATCCGACAACTCGTTGTTATTCATGGAGTGGGTGAAGGGGTGTTAAAGGAGGAAGTTCGATATTTTTTTCAGAAACAAGATGGTGTAACTTTTCGTGACGCCGATTACATTACCTACGGAAGAGGTGCTACTTTTGTAGAAATCAATTATAATTTAAATCAAATTTAAACATATGGATATCAGATCACTTGAGCCGAAATCGTTGTGGAATCATTTTGCCGATTTAAATGCTGTTCCACGCCCATCTAAAAAAGAAGAGCGTGTCATTGAATTTATGCTGAATTTCGGTAAGTCGTTGGGTTTAGAAACCAAAACAGATGCCATCAAAAATGTGATTATCAAAAAACCAGCTACATCTGGAATGGAAGATCGCGAGACCTTGATTTTACAATCACATTTAGACATGGTTCATCAAAAAAACGAGTCAACGGTTTTCAATTTTGAGGAGCAGGGAATAGACATGTTTGTTGATGGAGATTGGGTAAAGGCAAGAGGTACAACCCTGGGGGCTGATAATGGTATTGGTGTAGCAGCTATCATGGCACTATTATCTTCGGAAAATATACCGCATCCGGCTCTTGAGGCTATGTTCACCATCGATGAAGAGACGGGGATGACCGGTGCAATGCATTTAGAAGGGGCAAATTTTTCTGGAAAAATATTATTGAATTTAGATACCGAAGATGATGATGAATTATCTATCGGTTGTGCTGGTGGAATTGATACGAATACTACCTATGCATACCAATCGGAGGATATACCATCCAATTTCGTTGGCGTTAAATTAACGGTGCGTGGACTTTTAGGTGGTCATTCAGGTATGGATATCGATAAAGGTCGTGGTAATGCCAATAAAATTATGACCCGTATCTACTACCATTTGATGTCGCTCATGGATATCAGGTTGGTTGGTTTTGATGGTGGAAGTTTACGCAATGCGATACCGCGTGAGGCTTCAATCCTTGTTGCCATAGAAAAAGATCAAATGGCCTATTTAATAGCCGAGTATAATAAGGTTTGTGAATCTTTAAAAGAGGAGAATAAAACGAACGAACCTCAACTCGTTTTTGGTTCAGAACAAACAGGGTTACCGGCAAAAGCTGTTAGTTCAACGGATGCACTTAAGATCATTCAAGTCCTATATGGTGTGCATAATGGGGTTTATAGAATGAGTCCGGAAATACCTGGGCTTGTTGAAGCATCCACTAGTTTGGCACGCGTGATTGTTGCAGATGGTAAATTTATTACTCAATCGCTTCAGCGAAGCAGTGTTGATTCCTCAAAAGATGATGTAGCCAATACCATTCGAGCTGCTTTTGAAAATATGGGAGCTTCTGTGGTTCAATCAGGAGATTATCCTGGATGGCAACCGAATCCTAATTCTGTCATTGTTAAAATGATGGCAGATTTATATCGTGAGCGCTATGGAGAAGAACCAAAAATAAAGGCTTGTCATGCAGGTTTGGAATGCGGAATTTTAGGAAAACATTTACCTGGTGTTGACATGGTTTCTTTTGGTCCCAACATTCGGGCTGCGCATTCACCCGATGAAAAGGTTCAAATTTCATCAGTACAAAAGTTTTGGGGTTATTTATTGGAAACGATTGCACGGACACCAAAATCCTTATAACATGATTGATTCCAAGCATGAATTGATCGAATTAGCAAACATGCATATGCCCTTTGGTAAATTCAAAGGGCGTTTGCTCGTTGAGCTGCCTGAGCCTTATCTGGTTTGGTATAAAGGAAAAGGGTTTCCAGAGGGGAAATTAGGTCGGCAACTTGAACTCATGCTTGAAATCAAAATAAATGGGCTGGAACAATTGATTTATCCATTAATTCAGCGCTAGCCGTTTATTTTTGGGTAAAAAGATTGTACGCTTTTTCTATGAATCCCCAACCGAAATTGGGCAGTGTAGCCTCAGTAGCCATCAAAACTATTACGTCGTGTTTTAGCAATTCTGTGCGCAAATCGATCTGATCCGTAGTTGTGGGAGTGGTGTAGTGATCGGGATAAATTTCCTGGTTGTAAAACCAAAAATGTCCTGGCTTGAACTGATTGGATAAGCCCATATTAAAAAGCCCCCAATAAAAACTATCAGCAATCACAAGAAGTCCAACTTGATTTGGGTTCGATGGCAATTTATAGCTGATTTTAGGGTAGCCCATGCTAAATGTTTTTAGGGTTTGAACAAGGTTCATGCCTTCAGCGATGTCATAATCTGTATCGCGCGGTTGGTCGTGTTCAATTTTCTTCCACGTGATATGGGGTAAATTCACTTTTCTTTGATACTCGATATAGCGTGTTAAGGAGTCTGCAACGAGACACATCCCATAGTAACTCCAATGAATACCGTATTGTGGGTATAGTGGATAAGGTGATTTGTTTTTGTTCCGTAAGAAATAAGCATTGAAGTCTATCAAATTGAGCTGTTGTTTTTTGGCATGATAGATATGGCGCTGGTAATTGGTATGTCCCCTCTTTTTTTGTTTTAAATTTTCTGGGAAATATTCCGGATAAAATGATCCTTTACCTGCTGCAAATACAAGGAGGAGGTCTTTACCTAATTGGTGTAAACTGTCACTTACAACCTTCAGTTTGTGCATCCGTGATCGTATCGAATCTTCGCCAATAAAATCTGTTCCGTAGTAAGCGCTAATATAATTTTGCTCAAATAAATAGTTTTGTTTCCCAACGATTACGCCGTTTGCACGTGCCTCATGAAACATCGAAAAGGCTAGTTGGTTGTTGAGTCGAATAAACCACTCCCGAAAACCAAAGGTTTCTTTGATATACGTTTCTTGTTTTTCCTGATACGTTGAATTGAACCAATCTTGAAGCTTGAAATAGCTGTCCTCAGGTGGTGTTACTGCACCTTGCAAAGGCTTAATTTCAATCAGGTGTATGGTTTTTTGGATAAATGGCGCAAGTAATGAGGCGAGAATAACACCAAATAAAAGTTGTTTGATATAGTAGGATTTGTCCATTTTAAAACCTGAAATAAATGAATGGATTAAATCCTACACCTGCAATTTTTGCAACGGAAATTAAAAATAGAGGGAAAACAACACCAAATACAAGGAGGTGCTGCTTAGCACGCAGTTGTTCGCCGAAAACAAAATCATGAATGCGTTGACCTGGTTTGATGAAGGTTATGAATGAAAAACCAATAGCGAACAACAGTATGAGATAAAATTCAGATGAAAAAGAAACAGGACTTGGTGTTTGAATAGCAACGAGTTGTTTTAAATAGGCTAATCCCAATGTAAGGCTGTCCGCTCTGAAAAATATCCAACCGATGGTAATGCATAAAAAGGTGATTAACATCCTGAAAAATGAACCAAGAGGTTTCATAATACGGTTTAAAAAAAGTCGCTCAGCAACTAGGAATAAACCATGGTAGGCACCCCAGAAAATAAATCCCCAAGAAGCACCGTGCCAAAAGCCTGAAGCAAGAAATACCAGCCATAAATTCAAATAAGTTCGTTTTTTACTACCACGATTGCCGCCCAAAGGTATGTACAAGTAATTCTTCATCCATGCTCCAAGTGTCATGTGCCACCTTCTCCAAAATTCTGTTATACTTTGTGCAATATAAGGGTTGTTAAAGTTTTCAGGAAGCTTGAATCCAATCATACGTGCCAATCCAATAGCCATATCTGAATAACCTGAAAAGTCAAAATAGATTTGAAAGGTATATGCAAGTATACCAAACCAAGCAGCATAACTGCCTAATGTGGAATAATCTTGGGCAAAGATGTAGTCGGCTTGAGCACCTAATTGATTGGCCAAAATCATTTTTTTTGCTAACCCAATACTGAATCGATAAAAACCTGTAAGCCTATTGTCAAATTCATTTGCTGAGTTGCGATGTTCGAGCTGATCAGCCATATCGTGGTAGCGAACTACAGGTCCTGCGATGAGTTTTGGAAAAAATAAAATATACAATTGATAATTCAGAAAACTGGATAGGGGTTTATGGACTTTTCGATAAACATCCACGACATAGGTTATGGATTCAAAGGTGTAGAATGATATGCCAATGGGAAGCAGTATTTTAGGCCAATTCGTACCTTGAATTCCGAAGCATTGTAGGAGGTTATTCGCGTTGTCAATAAAAAAGTTGAAATACTTGAAATAAAACAAAAGTCCAAGATTCAAACTTAATGATGCAATTAAAAGCAGACGTTTGCGTATGGTATCTTGCATGTTGTCCATCCACCTGACGAGATAAAAATCCAAACACGTGGTTAATAGGATCACAACGATGAATTTCGGGGCTCCCCAAGCATAAAAGAAAATACTGAAGAGTAAAATGATCAAGTTTTTATATCGCTTATCAATTAAATAGTAAACGCATAAAAAAGCTGGTAGAAAGTAAAACAGGAAGAGAATACTGCTAAATACCATGTTTTGCGAAGATAATGAGTAGAATCGATGGGGCTTGTATGAGTTATGAACAGTTTTTTATCTCCTAGAAATGCAAATTGTTAATAAGTTGTTCAAAAGTGTAACCTTTTTCATTGATTGTTGTAAAAGAGAATCAAGAATACAGTTATTGAATATGAATTTAATAGAAAAGGATATGTTGAATAATACAATTAAAATCGCTCAGTTAAAATTACAGAAACACCAAGAGCTTGGTGCTAAAAGTGAATTAAACATTTTTGAAGTTGCTAAATTGATGGATTCGATCCGGAATGCTGAGCGTGTTAAACAAAGTGTTCACATAAACTCGATATTTCACGCGATTTCGGCGAATTAAAAATTTTTCATAAGTAGTTGGTTGGATTAGAAGTTGTCTCAAAAGGGCAGCTTCTTTTTTTTTGTTATGTAGCGTTTATGAAGTGATAACACCTGAACCAATTAGTTCTTCGCCATGATAAAATGCGGCAAATTGGCCTGGGGTAATTCCTTTTTGAAATGAATCGAACACGACATAAAGTCCTTCATCGCGTCTGTAAATTGTCCCTACTTGTAAAGGCTGTCTGTATCTAATTCGGACAGCAAGCTTCATCGTGTCGCCAATAGCCAGTTCATAGTTTGGATTCACCCATGTTAAATCAGCTGATTGGATAAATAGAACCTTTCGGTTTAATCCAGGGTGTTGATCTGTTTGCCCGGTGTAAACAACATTGTTATTGGTATCAATTCCGATTACAAAAGAGGGGTCAGGTCTACCACCGATATGTAATCCTTTGCGCTGACCTATGGTGTAATAATGTGCTCCGTTGTGTTGTGCAACCACTATGCCATCTTCTGGTGTGTATTGAAATGGTTTAGCTTGTTCTTGGAGTGCATCGGGTTGCTGAAGTAATGATTGATAAGCGCTAAACATACTTAATTCAGGATTTACTTCGATTACAACACCTTGTTTGGGTTTTAATTGTTGTTGTAAAAAAGTTGGTAAGCTTATTTTGCCTACAAAACATAATCCTTGTGAGTCTTTCTTTTCAGCAGTAATTAGACCATTTTCCTTGGCAATGTCCCGTACCTCTGGTTTCAGTAGTTCACCTACAGGAAACAATGCGCGCTTCAATTGCTCTTGATTCAATTGACACAAGAAATAAGATTGATCCTTGTTTGGGTCTTTTCCAGCAAGGAGTCCGACAGTACCGTCTGCGTGGTTAATTCTTCTGCAGTAATGACCTGTAGCTACGTAATCAGCTCCGAGATCCAACGCGGCTTTTAAAAAAACATCAAATTTTATTTCTCGATTACATAGAACATCCGGATTAGGTGTTCGTCCTACTTCGTACTCACGAAACATGTAATCAACGATACGCTCCTTATATTCTTTACTGAGATCAATTACCTGAAAAGGAATTCCCAATTGTTCAGCAATTAATAGTGCATCATTGGAGTCGTCTATCCAAGGGCAGTCGTCTGATAGTGTAACAGATTCGTCATGCCAATTGCGCATAAACATACCGATAACTTCATACCCTTGTTGTAAGAGTAGGTAAGCTGCAACGCTCGAATCTACTCCTCCAGACAGACCAACAACAACTCTTTTTTTCACCCTGCAAAAATACAAATATTGTGTTTGCTGCATGCATATGAAAGTCGCTATGGCATGCATCTTGTATAATTCATCGAACTTATTTGTACTTTCGATTTATGTATCGTTTATTTCTTTTGTTTACCCTTTTCAGTGTTTCATTACTCCGCGCTCAGCCATGTTCTGATGTGTTGTTTACGGGCAGGGTGAAGGATACCATTGATAAGCAAACGTTTTATAACCTGATGATTATTAACCGGCAATCAAATAAAGGGGTTTTTGGTCAGCCGAATGGTACTTTCTCCACTTATGTAAAAGCTGGCGATACCTTAATATTATCAGTAGCTGGATATGATTTGTTTTCTTGTGTTGTGCAGCCCGACTCGAATTGTCAATACAAAGTTTTTGCACCCTTAACACCAAAATCAAAACTTGTAGATGAAGTTGTAATTCGCCCGCTAAAGTCCTTGGATCAAATTCGTGAAGAGCGCGAAGCATTGGCGATGCGGGAAACGCGCACGGTTACAGGGATCGATGTTTTTCAAAGTCCAATAACAGCCTTGTATCAAGCGTTTTCAAAGAAAGAGCAAAATAAACGTTGGATTGCCGAGCAAGAGTTCAAAGATGATCAACGAAGAGTGGTAAAAGAATTGTTGCGACTCTATGTTTCTTATGAAATTATTTCCTTGTCTGAAGAGGACTTTGATGCGTTTATCACTTTTCTAAACTTGAATGAACGCTTCCTTCAAACAGCTACCGAAATGGAATTGGTGACGTTTATTAAGGATAAATACTTGCATTATAACGAGTTAATACGTGATAAGTAGTTCTGTGGTATCAAAAGCTGGAGTATTAACAGACTTAATCCCTTGATCCGTAGAATTTAAAACGGCATAAAAAATCGAGTAGGTTGTATTGGCGTCATTTGGACAAATGATGCTGGTGTTTTGAGCTCCATACAGGTGTTGTTCCGTGGAAGGGCAACAGTCATCACAATTCATTTTTCCTTCTTGTTTGATGTATTTGATATGATCTGAAGATAATGGATTGATATTGTTGAACTTCAATTTTACCCATGCTTTGGCTGTAGTTGTCAAGTTAACAACGTTTTCCTGCTCAATACTTAATGTACTGAATGGAATTTCTTTTGTACAAGAAAAATAATTGTTTTTAGAAACGTAAATTTTGTAGACTGTTGTTTTGTCTCGCTTTACCTCAAATCGAAACGATCCGTCGGAAGCTTTTGTTTCAGCTACCAAAGTTTCCTCGCTTGTGCCTGCAGCAATGCGAAACAATTGAATGTGTGTATCATGTAAAGGGGTTTGAAATGTTTCGTCAGTAACCAATCCAGTGATGATAAAGGATGCCTGTCCTTTTTTACATTGAGTAAAAAGCAAGAGTAATGAAACAAGAAAAATGAATGGGCTAATCTTTTTCATATAACAATTTAAGTGTTAAAAATACGAAGTATTCTCGCTGATATGCATGCAAAACAGTCCAATATTCAAGTGTGTTGATGAAGAATAACTTATCTTTGCCTTTTCAAATAAAATCACATGTCAGACGATAAAAAGGTAATTTTTTCAATGGTTGGTGTTTCTAAGGTTACACCACAAGGCAAGCAAATCATTAAGGATATTTATTTGTCCTTTTTCTATGGTGCTAAAATCGGTATCATAGGTCTAAATGGTTCGGGTAAATCAACGGTAATGAAGATCATTGCGGGCTTGGACAAATCATACCAAGGTGATGTTGTTTTTTCACCGGGTTATTCAGTGGGTTATTTACCACAGGAGCCCGATCTCGATGCTACGAAAACTGTGAAGGAAGTTGTTATGGAGGGCGCTCAAGAAATAGTTGACGTACTTAAAGAGTATGAAGACATCAACAACGCCTTCATGGATGAGGAAGTATTGAATGATCCGGATAAAATGGATAAGTTAATTGCCCGTCAAGGAATCGTTCAGGATAAAATTGATGCGTTAGATGCGTGGGAACTAGACAATAAGTTGGATCGTGCTATGGATGCGTTGCGATGTCCGCCAGATGATCAATTGATTTCTACCCTTTCTGGAGGTGAAAAGCGCCGTGTTGCTTTGTGCCGTTTATTGTTGCAGAATCCTGATATATTGTTGCTCGATGAGCCAACCAACCACCTTGATGCAGAGTCGATTGATTGGTTAGAGCAGCATTTACAACAGTACAAAGGAACCGTAATTGCGGTAACGCACGACCGTTATTTCTTGGATAATGTTGCAGGATGGATTTTAGAATTGGATAGAGGCGAAGGTATTCCGTGGAAAGGGAACTACACATCTTGGTTGGAACAAAAAGGTAATCGACTTAAAGAAGAGGAGAAATCAGAGTCGAAGCGTCAAAAAATGTTAGCGCGCGAGTTGGAGTGGGTGCGCATGAATCCTAAAGGACGTCATGCCAAAAATAAAGCACGTTTAGCTAACTACGATAAAATGTTATCCGAAGATCTGAAAGATAAAGAGGCATTATTGGAAATTCCGATTCCGAACGGACCGCGTTTAGGTACAAATGTAATTGATGCTATCCATGTAGGTAAATCATTTGGTGACAAATTACTGTATGATGATCTTAATTTCAAATTACCTCCAGCAGGTATTGTAGGTGTAATTGGACCAAACGGTGCAGGAAAGACAACCATCTTTAAAATGATCATGAATGAACTTGCGCCAGATGGAGGTGAGTTTACTGTTGGAGAAACTGTGAAAATCGGTTATGTGGATCAAACTCACAAGGACATTCATCCAGATAAAACTGTTTTTGAGGTTGTTTCTAACGGATTAGAATATGTTGAAATCGGAAATCAAAAAATTAATGCGCGTGCTTACTTGTCGAAGTTTAATTTTAATGGTGCCGACCAAAATAAAAAAGTTGGTGTATTATCCGGTGGAGAAAGAAATCGACTTCACTTGTCGATGACCTTAAAAACTGAAGCGAATGTCTTATTATTGGATGAGCCAACCAATGATATTGATGTGAATACATTAAGAGCCCTTGAAGAAGGTATTCAAAATTTTGCTGGTTGCGCTGTGGTGATTTCCCATGATCGTTGGTTCCTTGATCGTATTTGTACTCATATTTTGGCCTTTGAAGGAGATTCTCAGGTATACTGGTTCGAAGGTTCCTATTCAGAATACGAGGAGAATAGAAAGAAACGTATGGGTGATTCTGGGCCAAAACGTATTAAGTACAGAAAATTAGCCTAATGTCAGCTGATCCCTTGCATGGTGTTACGTTGGAGCGTATCTTGACCGAACTTGTAGATGAAGTAGGTTGGACTCAAATGGGGTATTTGGTTCGTATTAATTGTTTTAATCATGAACCCAGTATCAAAAGTTCGTTGAAATTCCTTCGTAAAACACCTTGGGCTAGAAAAAAAGTGGAAGAACTCTACTTAGAACGGGTAGTACCGTTTAAAAAATAGAAAAAGGACGTGTCGCCACGTCCTTTTTCATATTATTCCATTGATGTTCATGTTATTTCGCTTCAACAAAAGCCTCGATTTCTAGCGTGGTGATTTTAGGGTCAGTATTCGCTGTGATCGTTATGGTTTTATGTTGCTTGTCTAACTGACCAGGTTTTGGGTGAAATATGACCTCAATTTCATCTGTTTCACCTGGTGCAATTGGTTTTTCAGGTTTTTTTGCCGTTGTACAACCACAACTGACATCCACGCTTTCAATAATTAAAGGGTTTTGCCCTGTGTTCGTCAATGCAAAAGACACTTTGTTTTCTGAATCCTCTAGAATTGTTCCGAAATCGTGCTTTTTCTTATCCACTGAAAATGAGGTCGACATTTTTGTTCTATTGGCTTCTTCCTCCTCTAAAGCTTTAATTTCTGCTAACCGTTCTTTTTCTGATTGATCATCGGCAACAACGGCTGATTCCACTTTTTTATCGTTCGATGTCGATTCACAAGCGGTTAAAACTAGGAAACAAACAACAGATGAAAAAACAATTTTCTTCATGATATACTTAATTTAAAATATCTAATTCTTTGTTCTGAATGGCTTTAATTGCCCGTTGAATGATTTCATTTGAATCATTGTACACTTGATAAAATTCATCGTATCCCCATAAATCTTGAGCAATCAGTGCTTTCATGCGCAGTTTAATTAAGTATTCACTGGTTTTATATTGTTCCTCATTGAATTTTAGCGTGCTATCTTCTTTCGATACATAACTAAAGAATTCTTTCATCAAGTTTTGATCTGCATCGAAAGTTTTCAAAAATGAGTCAAACGTTTTGTAACGATCCGTAAGTTTTTCCCGTTGCTTATCGGTATATTCTAAACAGAATGAATTGATGTGACCACCCTGAACCAAAGAGCTGAAGTAGTCTGAGGTACCTGTGGTATCCAGAGGTACAAAAATGTCAGGCATGATTCCTCCGCCACCATAAACGATTCGTTTTTTTAATAACGTGTTGAATTTCAATGAGTCAGCGAGGTGAATTGAGTCGGCGTGAATAAATTCACCATGTTTGTATCGGTCCGTCAAGTCGTTTTCATAGGCTTCTAAATCGTCATATGGTTTTTGAATGAAGCGACCGCTAGGTGTAAAGTATCGCGCAATGGTTAGTCGAATTTGCGACCCATCTGTAAGGTCTATTGGACGTTGAACAAGCCCTTTACCGTAGGTTCGTCTTCCAATAATTAAGCCGCGATCCCAATCTTGTATGGCACCAGAGACAATTTCACTTGCAGAAGCTGAATATTCATCTGTTAAAACCACCAGTTGTCCGTCTTCCCATAATCCTTTTTTCGAAGATTTAAGTTCCTGACGTGGTTGCGCTCTTCCTTCCGAGTAAACAACAAGTTTGCTTTCTGCTAAAAATTCATCAGCTACACGGTGCGCAGCATCTAAAAGTCCGCCACCATTGCCTTGTAAATCAAATATCAGGTGTTTCATGCCTTTTGATTTCAAATCTTTGATGCTCTTTTGCATTTCTTCAACAGTGGTTCTTGAGAAACTACTGAGTTTGATGTAACCTATTTCTGGCGTTATCATGTAGTGTGCATCCACAGAGTTAATCGGAATGTTGTCACGAGTAATTACATAATCAATAGGTTTGGATAAGTTTTTTCGGTGAATTTGTACGCGAACTTTTGTTCCTAATTCACCCATAAGTTTACTGCGAACATCTGTGTTTTTAAGACCAATTCCGGCCACATTAATGTTTTCGATCTTAGTGATTTTATCACCTGGGCGAATACCAAGTTTTTCTGACGGTCCACCCGGAATTGTTGCTACCACCATTAAGGTATCTTTCAAAATTTGAAAACGAATGCCGATGCCAACAAAACTGCCATTGATGGAAGAATTGGCTTCATCTACTTCCTCTTTTGAAATGAAAGTAGAGTGGGGGTCTAGTTCTTCGAGTAGGGCTACAATTGCAGCATCAGTTAACTTTTTATCATCAACGGGGTCTACATACATGCGATTGACATAAGTAAGTACTTCATCAAACTTCTGAGAGGTAGCAACCTTGTTAACATCAATTTGAGCGAAACCAGCATTTATACAAAATGCCAAGCTTAAG
>Ga0172373_10002269_pt1 | contig 29734 bp, 33 predicted proteins | sample Lak10m_2_FD_114546 | JGI IMG/M metagenome (GOLD analysis project Ga0172373, IMG submission 114546) | Freshwater microbial communities from Kabuno Bay, South-Kivu, Congo - kab_092012_10m | ecosystem: Environmental > Aquatic > Freshwater > Lake | place: Democratic Republic of the Congo...
CGAAGCTGGTGAAGTGGTAGACCTCACCCCCGATACCAAGCTCAATTACGATTTCTTCCAGGGTGGTCCGGGGTACTCTGCTAAAGATAGCGACACCGGAGCCTAAGCCTTACGCAATAAAAAAAGCCGAACTGACCAGTTCGGCTTTTTTTATTGCAGAGATTTGAAATGCTAATGATTTAACGCCTTATTGAGGAGTTCGTCGCCAATTTCTTGCACAAAAAGCGGATTGTTTTCTTCCAGTACAACCACGAGTACGAGAGGCGTGCCCTGCCATTTGGGCGGGGTTCCGGCGATCAACCACGTAACATGAGTGGATGCGGCTTTGCCCAGCGCTGTAAAACTCCAGTACGTTTTTCCATCTTGAATAAAGGATGCTGCCGCTTCATTCGCCGTTTGTGCTGAAATCACCTCCCGAACATTTCCCAACTCTGGGAGCACCACCCACCCTTGTTCGGGCGTATTAACCGCCGTTGCAATGCGCGGAGCAGGGACGCTGCCTCCGTTTGATAAGGCAGCAGCGGCGAGAGCAATTTGCAGGGGACTGAAGCGAACATCATTCAATGTGTTTGATGCTGCGTGAGTGGATACAAACGCACGAAGTTTTGGCGCTGTGAATAGCCCAAGGTTATTGTAGAAATTAAGAGTCTGTTCATCGTTCGGCGGGGTATCTGTAAAGTTTGCCTGCATCAGCGGGGTGAGAATTTCTCCGGGAGGATACAAGCCTTGCGTGGCGCGATTTAGCAGGGGGGAGTCTTCAGCTTGTGAAAGATTATCGCCTTCTTCATCCAGTTGATTTGGGTCGAAGGCGGGGTGTGATGCCATTACAAGAATTTCGCCTGTTTCGGCGTTCATTAAAATAAGTGCGCTTCGGTGATTTCCAAGCAGGTCATCGGCTATTGTTTGCAGAGATAGATCAATGCTTAAGCGAACATCCAAGCCCGGGGGAGGAGCGCCGTAAAGCAGGTCGTTCCAGAAAATGAGGCTGCTGGGGTTGCCTTGCAAGCCGCGTAAATAATCATCAAGCGAGGCTTCCAAACCGGCTTGCCCGTACACTGGGTGGGTATATCCAGTGACTGGAGCAAGAGAGGGGTAAAGATATTCCCGAATTAATGCTCCGCTTTCGCCTGTGGTTGTGTTTATGATTTGGTTGTTCGTGTCCAAAAGGTCACCACGTTGGACAAAACGGTCTGCAATGGAGCGGCGGGCGTTGTCTGTGCGGGTGAGCAGGTCTTCACCGCGTACAAGTACCCACCATGAGGCAGTCAGGGCAGAGGCAGCAAGCCCAAAAGCGAAAATACCAGCAAGGATGGCGTAAGGACGGGGATTTGCAAGCGGCGCGGGTTCGTTATCTTCCCTGTTGCTGATGACAAGCAGGAGGAATAATGCAAAAAAGGAAGTTATTAAAGATGAACCTCCGTAGGAAACGAAGGGAAGGGTTACTCCGGTTAATGGCAGCAGGCGCAAATTTCCGCCGATGATGAGCAAGCTTTGCACCCCAAGATAAGTGACCACGCCCGCAGCAAGGTATCTTTTGAAATTATCTTCGGCTTGTAGTGAGATGATTAACCCTCTGGCGAGGATCAGCCAAATGGTGGCGATCAGCCCCAGGGTTCCGATGAGACCCGTTTCTTCTGCTATGGCAGCGAAAATAAAATCAGAGATCGCCACAGGAACCAGCAGGGGGCTGCCGATTCCCAGCCCTCTTCCAAGCATGTTCCCGTTCGCTACTGCCAGCAGTGATTGGATGATTTGGTAGGAATTTCCGGTAGGGTCGTTCCAGGGGTTTACCCAACCAACAACTCGGATACGAATTACATCGATCAGAAAATACCCAAAAAGGAGGACGCTGGTGAGGAAAATCCCTGTGCCAATTAAGATACGTCTTTTGCCGCTGGCAAAAAAAAGGTAGATCGCAAAAATAAAAACAAAGATCGATGCGGTGCCCAGGTCTCTTTGGACAATGAGTAATAAAAGTGCAATGCCTGTGACAAATAGTGTTGGCACTAAAAGCGGCAGCGAAAATAAACGGATTTTCGTTCGGTCTGCCAGATAAGCAGAGAGGTAAATAACCAGCAGAATCTTGAGGGGCTCAGACGGCTGAAAAAAAATGCCGCCCAGCCCCAGCCACAAGCGTGGACCTACACCCAGCGGGTTGGTGCCGAATAATAAAGTCAGTGACGTGATTACCAGCCCGCCGGTTAGAAAAAGGTATTTGTATTTCTTTAGCAGGGAAAGGTTTGTGAAAAAACGTGCGGCAAGGATGAAAGCTGTAAGGCTGACCCCCAGCCAGATGCTTTGTTTCAAGCCAAAACTTTCATCAAGCCGCCAAATGGTTACTAAGCCCCAGCCGCTAAGCAGGGACGCAGCAGAGAAAATATAGGGGTCATGGTCGGGCAGGGTTTTGGTCAATGTGCGGTGGGCGAGGTAGGTAAAACCCGCCCAGACAATAAAGCCAAGCCAGTGTGATGTGCGAAAATCCACGTCCCATGTCCTTTCGCGTACAGCTGGGGCAAGGCTAAGAATTAAGGACTGGATGAACAGGAAGAGAGCCGTCCATTGCAGCAGGCGGCTCTGGGTTTTGTTAGTCATTGTCTTCGTTGATCTGAGCGGGCTTTTTCTTTAGCCGCTGTGTAGGTTCAATGATTACGTTTTCAGAAAGGTTGATCGACATGACATATCCCCCGCACTGAATATCATCGTCGGTCGTTACGACTATGGGGATGGTGATGAGAGTATTGTTAAGCCGGGTTCCATTGGTGGAGGCAAGATCTTCCAGCCACCATTGGTTGTGGTGGTAAACAAGATGTGCGTGACGTGCAGAAATGGTATCTTCAGAAAGGGGAACGTCGCAGACGGGGTCGCGCCCAATGGTGATTTCAGTCTGGTTGAAATACCGCAAACTGGGTTTTCCGCTTTTTGGCTTGATCATTAAAGTAATACCAGGGACGCGTTTGTTTGCAAGGTTTGCGCCCTGCCTTTTAACTTCCTGGTATAGATAATAAAATGCCCAGCCAAGGAAACCATATAAAGACAGCGCTGCCACGATCCGCAACGCCAAAACAATGATGGCGCTCATTGATCTTTGTTGTTCAGTTTGAACTTTGCCGTGGAACGATTTTCTTCGCTATTCAAAACGGCAGTTGGTCTGTCTGAAACTTGATTTTTGAATGGAGAGGTGTTTTTTATGCCGGGCTGCGCCGGTGGGGAATCCTGCCCGAAAATGAGCGCCACGCCAGCAAGTGAGATGACATCTCCAGGGTAAAGCACGCTCTGGCTGGTCCTTTGCCCGTTAACAAAGGTTCCGCCGGTGGAGTTTAGATCGAAGACCACGAAACGCCCTTTAATGGATCGAAGCTGGGCGTGGTTTCGGGAAACCCGCGGGTCGTCAATGACAAGCTGATTATCCAATCGTCTGCCAATATTTACGACCGGTGCGCTGAGCGGAAATACTTTAACGCCTTCCACTATTAAAAAACAATTTTCAGGTAACCCTTCCACGCTGTTTTGTAACTCGCCGGTTTCGTGGGGAGGGGTGTTTGCATTTGTTTCTGCCATCTTTTCCATCCGAAATGACGTGAGAATTTCAACGCCGTTTTTTGGAATTGCCTCATCTTTTTTAACTGAAATGATCGGAGGTATTGTAAACTTAAATCCCGATTCCTGCGCCACGGCAGTGATGGAATGCAAGACAACTGCAAGTAATTTTTCATCCACCCAGTTTTCGGCTGTGGAGGGGTGCATCACCAGTGTGTAAACATCAGGCAGCGCCTTGTTTTTTGTGGCATCCATACCATGCTGAATCGCCCCAGCCAGTTTTTGGATAACTATATCTTCAACGTTCCCGCCCGGTAGAATTTTTAATAATTCCACTTCGACCAGGTTTTGCAGACGCGTTTCAAGTTTTCGAAGATCCATAAAATTTATAAAATAGGTAATTTGCAGTTCGGGCAGGTTTTTTCGCCGGGTTTCACTACAAAGCCGCAATTATTACAGGTTTTTGGCTGCACCTTTCCAAGGGGCGCTCCACATGCAGTGCAGGATGGCGCCCCCACAGGGTTGGCAACATGGCAATATTCACAAGTTGTGCGGCGCAAATTTTCAGCCAACTGTGCAGAGGCGCCCGCAGCTTGTGCCGTTTTTGTGATCACGGACCAAACGCGCTCTCCCATTTGGAGATTTTCGATATCCTGGGCTATATCATCCAGACGTCCCAATAAACTAAAAGGATTTTTAATGGCAGCCAAAGCGCTCACACCGAGGCTTGCCGCCACACCCAGCCATGCCTGCTGCCCCAACTCCACCATGATCCCCTCTTCAATGGATTGAATCGTTACCGTCATGGCAGTTTGACCACCAGAAACAGCGTTGGGGTTTGTTCCGATCTGTACAACAAAACGGTCGCTGTGCCCCAGGGTTTGCGCGCGCATATTGCCTCTATTAAATTCCGCCAGCAATGCCTGCGCTGCGTCCATTGGCTTAATATTTCCGTGAAAGATTTTTCGTTCCATGAACTCGATTATAATCTCCTTTCCGAACTCTTATTTAGAAACCTAAAATACCTACGCAATGATAAATTTCAAGTTTCAACCCGTATATTGGACTTTGTCCATTTCGCTTTTTCTGGCGATTTTAAACGCATCAAACCCAACCTTTGTGCTGGCTCAGCAACCGACAGAGACTCCAGTTTCGAGCGGTCTCTTCATTACAGTCGTCACGGATGAGCCTCAAATCAATGTGCGCATGGGACCCAGTTCCACCATTTACCCCATCGTTGGGACGTTAATCACCGGCTCCACCGCCCCCGCAATTGGACGTTCGCAAGGCGGTGATTGGATTCAGATCGAATTTCCTTCTGCTCCGGGCGGCAAGGGGTGGGTTTATTCCCCGCTTGTAGAGGTATCCCCGCCGGGTAATTTACAAGTGATGGAAGCCCCGCCGACACCCGTCCCGCCTGCCACATCCACCATTGACCCTACTCTGGCGGCGCAATTTGTGATTCAACCTACAAGTACCCGCCTGCCCACTTTTACACCCGCGCCCACACTGCCGATAGTTACATTTGAAGAGAAGCTTACAACTGGCAATCAAATCCCCTGGGCATCCATCATCATTGCCCTGTTCGTCTTGGGGCTTGTAGGCTTTTTGCTTTCCCTGATTCGCAGGTAATAAAAATGTTAGCTGGAAAACAAAGGGGATTGTTCCTTCTACTTATCGGCTTGGGGGTGTGGTCGGCTTTCTATATTCCAACGCAAGATGTGGTTGTGGCGCAACAACCAACCGGCTCCATTCCCACCGTCACAGGGACGCCCTCAGGAATGATCGTCCGCGTTAATTTTGACTTGAATGTGGTGAACGTGTATTCCGGTCCAAGTTCGTATTTGTACCCCTCTGTGGGTGTGCTGCTTAAAGGACAGGAAGTTCCCGCCATTGGCGTATCTGAAGATAATAATTGGATTCAAGTGTACTACCCGGGCATTCCAGGTTCAATTGCTTGGGTATACAGCCCTTATGTCACCATCATCAAAACAGGACGTTTACCCCGCGTGCAAGCGCCCAGTACGCCCACGCCATTATCCACACCCACGATCAATCCATCTCTCGCGGCAGCATTCATAGACCCATCCACGCCTACCCGACTGCCAACCTTTACCCCGCCGCCAGAGTTGATCATTCCCACCTTCCTGCCCGAAGCGGGTACATCCAACCGTATTCCAGTCGGGCTTCTCATCGTTGTCCTTGGCTTTATCGGCGCATTTGGCGCACTCATCTCTTTCCTGCGCGGGAATTAACAGTTAACTCTATTTTGAGATAAAAAAGCAGGTCACGCTTCAAACGTGACCTGCTTTTTAGTTTTGATACGACTTTACGCCAGCACGTGCCTTGAAATAACCAACCTTTGAATTTCGCTTGTGCCTTCGCCAATTGTCATCAAACGGGCATCACGGTACATGCGCTCCACGTTGTACTCACGGCTGTACCCATACCCGCCATGAATTTGGATCGCATCATAAATCACCCGCTCTGCCATTTCGGTGGCGTAGAGTTTTGCAATTGCTGCTTCCTTGCTGTACGGTCGTCCCTGTTCCTTGAGCCATGCGGCTTTGTAAATATATGTCCGCGCCAGTTCGATTTCCATTTCCATATTTGCAAATTTAAATTGGATCGCCTGAAAATCTGCCAGTGATTGGTTAAATGCCTTGCGGTCTTTCGCGTACTGGATCGCGGCTTCCATGGCGGCGCGAGCCAGCCCAATGGAAATAGCCCCAATGCTGATGCGCCCTGCATCCAAGGTGGTCAGTGTTTGCTGCAAACCGCGCCCTTCGGGTCCGATCAAATTCCCAAGCGGAACGCGCACATTGTCATACGTCACAGAGTGGGTGGGAGAGCCGCGTAAGCCCATTTTCTTTTCTGCGGGGGCAATGGTCAAACCTTTTGAGTCGGTGGGGACGAGGATCATGCTCAACGATTTGGAGCCGCCTTTGGGGTCGGTACGAACGAGGGTGATGATATATTCCGCAATGCTTGCATTCGTGTTCCACATCTTTGCGCCGTTGATGACCCATTCATCCCCGTCTTTTTCGGCGCGGGTGGTCACACCACCTTGAATATCTGAGCCTGCCCCGGGTTCAGTGAGAGCAAGCGCACCCAGTTTGTTTTTTCCGTTTGAAACAATGGGCAGCCATTTCTTTTTCAACTCTTCACTGCCATACAAGGCAATTGGAGAAGTACCAAGTCCGTTGTGAGCTGTGAATGCCAGCGCTGTAGAACCGCAACCCCAGCCCAATTCTTCAAAGGCAATTGCATTTGAGATCATATCCACATTTGAGCCGCCATATTCTTCTGGAATGCTCATACCCGCCAACCCCACCGGACCTGCCTTTCGGAATGCCTCCCAATTGAATTCTTCCTTCTCGTCCACCTCACGCGCCATTGGGCGCAATTCTTTTTCTGCAAATTCGTGGACGATCTTCTTCCATACTTTTTGTTCTTCGCTTAGTTCAAAATCCATTTCGTTTTACTCCTCATTGAATTCTTCAAATAACTGTCTTGCGAGTTCTATTTTTTCATGCAGCACAAAAACCTGCACGTACCCAAGCATATCCACATTCACGGGGTAGATCGTTTGCCCAACTGATTCCTGAAACATTTCAACATCCACCCCGTTGGCTTCAAGAAAACTTTTTAAGAGGTCTGCCTGCATTCTTCCAGTAATTTCAGTGAGTAATTCATACTTTAGCTCATTCATGTTATCTCCAGACTGCAATGAATAAAAACGTCCACGCCGCGCTGATGAGCGTCTGGCGGATGCCAATTCGCACGGGTTTCCATCCAACGGCGGGATGCGTGGCGCCCCAAAGCGCTTCTGCCCATTGTACAAAGAACGGTATAAAGACGAACGCCGGAATTAATTTGAAATAACCGAGACAGAGCGATAAGACCAAATTGAAGGAAGTGTAAAGCACGGCGCGTTGCCCCAGCCGCCACCAATCGCTTCGACTCTTCGCTGCGGCTTGTTCGGGCGATATATCCCTTTGTCTAAGCCGGAGATATGCGTACATAATGCTTGCCGCCGATTGCAGCCAGTTGAACAACCACAACCACCAGCCTTCAGAACTATACGACCCGATACCAACCCAGTACGCCGCAGAGGCTGCCAATGCCAAAACGCCCGTGGCTACGATCTCAATGCCTGCCTGTTTTCGTTCTTCACGTTTGCTTACCAGCCACAAATGCCATGCGAACACGGGCGCGCCCGGTACAGCGAGGTAGAGGATATAACTGTAGCCGGAGAGGGTAAGCCCGATCAAAGCTGCGGCGGCGATAAAGCCATAGACTAGCACCCAAAAACGGGCGGGGGAAAGATCCGCCGCGGAGCGTCTTCCGCTTAATGCTTTGACGATGACCGTCATCGGCTGCCGAATCAAAAATGCCGACATGGCAGCGATCAGCAGGTATAACCCGGGGAGTTGAAACCTTCCACTGGCAAAGAAGCCGATCAGGAGTGGGCTGAATATAAAAACCCATGAGCCATGGTCTTGCGGAAGGGCGATCTGTTTTTTGAAGACTGAATTCATCACGGCAAGGATACAGGAAAAAGGATGCGCTTGCAAGGTATAGGTATAATGAGGAAAATACTTAGGAGATAGTTATAAATGACTAATAAAAAAAGTACTAAAAAGGGTCAGCTCAAACAGGCTGATAAAACCGTTCAGTATGCTGCGGGCGTGATCATTGCGCTTGTTGCCGTGTTCTTCCTCGCAAAGTATGTGCCTTGGGGTTCGCTCAACGCCCCCGCAGAATCAGTGGATGTGCCTGCTGTTTCAGAAAAAACCTATGATGCGCCTCCACCCATGACGATTGATACAGCCAAAAAATATTTTGCCGATGTTGAAATGGCAAAGGGCGGCACGTTTACCATTGAGTTGTATGCAGGTAAAGCGCCGATCACGGTGAATAGCTTTGTCTTTCTTGCGCGTGAAGGCTATTTCAATGGGACGACTTTCCACCGCGTGTTGCAGGATTTCATGGCGCAGGGCGGTGACCCAACCGGAACCGGCTCTGGCGGACCCGGCTACGAATTTGTGAACGAAGACAGCGACTTGACCTTTGACAAGGCTGGCGTGGTGGCAATGGCAAATGCCGGACGAGATACGAACGGCAGTCAGTTCTTTATCACCTTTGGTCCGCAGGAATTCCTGAATGGCGGCTATACCATCTTTGGGCAGGTGATCGAAGGTATGGATGTGGTGAACGGCATCACTCTGCGCGATCCGCAGACTTACCCGAATTTTGAAGGCGATGCGATCCGGTCTGTGACGATTCGAGAAGAATAAAAAAAAAGTAGGACAAGTCTATAGGCTTGTCCTACAAAAAATAAAAATGAGCGAAAAACAAACCCGAACTGAAACACACGGTTGCATTGTGTGTGGAAAATTGCATCAATTATTCGTGGTGTATGAATCAGATAATACCTTGTTCGATTTTAAGGTGATGAGTGCGGATGGAAAGAAAGTAACCCACCCTCAACGTCTGCTGGTGGCTTGCGAGAAACACACAGAAGAACAGGTTGAGGCGGCTGTTACCAGGGTGTATGGTTGGGCTAAAGACGACTCTGCTGCTGAGGATTGAACGAAGAAATCTTGTGCCGTTCTCAGCGCAAGCAGCAGGGTTAGAAATTAATCCTTACGGTCATAAAAAACAAGCAGGGTGCTGCCGTATTTTCTTTGCTCGCCTTCAACAAGATTTACCAGCTCAACATCTTCAAATTCTTTGGGGTCGATCTGCACGATCACTGTGCCATCTTCGGCGAGCCAGCCCATATTATCATCCACCAATTTGAGCGCTTCTGACCACATTTTTTTATATTGCGGCGGAGCGATGTAAATGTATTCGAACTGCCTGTCTGGTCTGCCAGCCAGCATGGTAAACGCATCACCGCGCCGGATTTCGGCTTGTGGGCTGAACTTGCAGTGCTCTACATTCTCTTGGATGGTTTCAATGGGGGCGCGGTTCAGATCGCTGAATTTGACAGAAGATGCACCCCTGCTCAACGCTTCGATGCCGATTGCGCCTGTTCCTGCGAACAGATCCCACCAGTTCGAATCGATCACATCTCCGGCGAGGATGTTGAACAAGGCTTCCTTCACCCTGTCTGTCACCGGTCTGGTCGTATCCCCGGAAACGGACTTTAACTTTCTGCCCCTCGCACTCCCTGCTATGACTCTTAAGCTCATCTTGTACTCTCGATAGCTGCCATAATATTTTCATGGGCAGACTGATAATAGACCACACATCCAGTTCCTAAAATGAACTTGCGTCCTTTTGATTGGGTAATGGCATCTTTTGCTTCTTCTCTAACTTGCTTCGGTGAGCCTGAATAAAGCGTGCTCTGACGAATACCCCCGCATGTGGTTCCATGAAAAAGGCTTTTTGCTTCACCCAGCGAGGGGTAGGTCTCACGGTCGTGCCAGTTGACGATCTGGAAGTTCATCAAACGTAGCAGCGAGAAGTAGACATCCTGTCCGTGCAGGTGGAGCAGGTTACACCAAAAATCTTCGGTGGGTTTTAACGCCTGCTGGTCAAATGGCAAGGCGATGGATTTATATTCATCCAATTCGAACATGGAGGCTTGGGCGTGTTGCATGGCGTAGAAAACGCCGTCTACGCCTGCATCGTGCAGGGCTTCTATAAATTTAGCAGTGGTTCGGGCTATGGTCTCCAGTCCTTTTGCTAAAGCAGCCGGATGTTTTTTTGCGTGTTCCATCAACAGATCATTGCCCGCAAGGTGTTTTGCCTGCGAAATCGGGTTGAAGATCGTCTGGATCATCGGCGTTTCTGTGCCAATTCCCTTGCGGATGTTTTTTAGGCACTCGATCTGTGCTGCCAAATGCGGCGCGGATGGGTCGAGTGGTTTGAGGGTTTCCCAATCCTGCGGGGTGCTGATAATGTGTTTTTTGTAGGCGCGCGAACCCTCGGGGTTGTTTTGCCATTCATCTTCAACACCCCAATCTTTCACCGAAAATGAAGAGGCAGGGGTGACTTTTACGATATCGAAATCGTACGTTTTTTGAAATTGGATCGCAGCCGCTGCGAGTGTTTCGGGGTTCTGGTCTTCTTCGGGGAAGTGCCTCCAAAATGCTATTGGGGTACGGTCTGTCGCTTCGCCATTTAGGCAGGCGGTAATTCGTTCTTTGTGCGTGGTCATGCTTCTTTCAACTCCCTTTCCAGGCGATGCCTGAAATAAATACCTTCACGAAACGTCTTGATGATTTTAAATCCGTTTGCCTGTGTCGCTTTCAAGCTGGCAATGTTCCAGGTTTCCACACTGGCATAGATCTTTTTGTACCCCAGTTTGCGTCCTTCTTCAACGAGCGCATTTTGCAGCGTTCGCCCCAAACCGCGCCCTCGAAATTTGGGGTCAACGGTGAAGTATACACATTCGATTGTGTTTGGTTCATACATCTGCCCACGAATGGTAATGCTGGAAATTGCCATCTGTAGAAATGCCGGCGGTTTGGTGAACATGACCTTGAAAATATTCCCGATGAACCAACTTTTATCTTTGGTCAGTTTGGAAGTGAGCGCGGAGGGTTGAGGGGATGCAAGGCTGAAGCCCATGATCTCGCCTGTTTCCTCGTCCTTTGCGAAAAAACCAAAAGAGTCCTTGTCTGTGAGTGCGCCTTCAAAATAGCGAAGCACGAACGGGTAGCCCAATTTTGTGAGCAGACCGGCATCACCCATGTGAATTTCTGCGATGCGCGGCACGAGATCGGCAGGGATGGATTGTAGCGGGTAAAGAGTGTACGCCATGCCTATACCAGCCCTCGAATGGCAAATGGTCCCAACGGGCGGACGATGAAGCCTGGAAGGCGCTTCCATGTGGCGATGATGAGTTGAAACTTTGGGTTCTTTTGATTCAAAGATGGTACTGCGTGCCCAGGGGCAAGCCAAAACCAATAGGCGAGAGGCTTTTTCTCTGGCGCCCACTTGGACTTAAAAATATCATTGCCAGAACCGATCAGGCTGCGACCAAGATCAAAGGTTGTGCAGCCCTTTTTTATCGCATGTTCGATCACAGACCAATACAAAAACTCTCCGGCGTATGCCGAGCGGGCAAAACGCAGCACGTTGGCGTGGAGATTGAAAATGGTCTCTCCTTGAAAGATGAAAACACCCCCGCCTGTGATTTTCCCTTTCGCATCATACGTGACGGCAAACTGGAGGGTATTACCAAGGCTTTCTGCCATCTGACGAAGGTACTGTCTGGAGTGATACGGTGAGCCGAGTTCGTGCATACTCAGTGCAAGCGCTTCGTAGGCATCATCCAACAAGTCCAAATGACCGAAGCGGATGGAGAATCCCTTTTTCATGGATTTGCGGATGTGGTTGCGATGGTCGGATGAAAAACGCTTCATCAATTCATCTGCGGGGGCGGAGAGATCTATCAGGTAGGTAAAGTAAACGGGGTGATTGACCCAGCCCTCGGGCGGGGCAGAGGCGGTATCGTCAAATCGCAGGGAGACGTATTCCACGTTCAAATCTTTTGCGAGGCGGCGGGCTTCATCCAGTAAGAGATCGCGTGCTTGTTCGTTTTCGTAGGCAAACCCGCCATAGCTGCCGAAGGGCGCAGTGGCGAGATAATGCCCGAAGACCGGATGTTTCACTTCGAGCAAAGAGAGCGCGCCGACAGGCTGCGCCCCATCCTGCACCATAAAACGATGGACGGGGTGCGCGTATGTTTTGTTGATGAAATTCATCCACGAATCAAGCCCGCTGTAACTGAGTTTTGCTTCAAGTGTTGGAGCGCGGAGTGAATCAACTTTTTGAATGTTCATTGCAGTTCTTTCAAATATTCCTGCATGGTGGAGGTTGGGTAACGCCGCAGCAGGTCTTTTAGGAATTTGGATTTGTTGAACATGAAGGGTAGAAATTCGGGGTGGAGCGCCAGGTCTTTTGCAAAGCGTTGGATCAAGCGCGGCGGGGTGACGAGCTCATATGGGTGTAAAAATATTACCGGGCTTTTTCCCGCTTTGAATTCTCTTTCAATGATGTTGGAAACCACGCGTGGAAATAAACCGCTTGTAAAACTGGATCCGTACGGAAATTCCCCGCCGCGCAGGAGCTTAAAGGTCATGTTGCGCGGCGCGGTTAATTCTTTTGGCGCTTGCCCCAGGGCAAGGGTGCTCACCGGAATTTCCCACAACCCATTTTTGCGGGTGGTTTGTCCCGTGGGCGCATACATGGATGAACTATACGCGAAGCCGTGGCTTTTTAGGAGGTCAAAAGATTCTTCCGACGTGGTGATCATGGGGGCGCGATACCCCTGAACCTTGTATCGTTCGATCCACCCAGCGGAGGCAAGCAGGTCTTTTTCCAATTCGGCGCTGGTTCTAATTCGGCGGTGGGTATGGCAGTGAAAGCCGACTTCGTGCCCGCGCTGCTGGAGCTTTTCAGGGATCTCTGGATACCAGCCCACCATTTCGCCGACCAAATAAAAGGTTGCCTTCGCAGCCCCGATCATATCGAGAATGGGGTCGAGTGAAGTTCTGGCGATCTCTTCGTCCATTTGTTTGCGGGTTTCCATTGGAATGAAATCGTATCGGCGGGAGACGGCAAACCACGATTCATAATCAATGGTGAGGAGCAGGCGAGGAGATGGGGTCATGGCGCGGAGATTATACCCAGTCGGTACGATATTACGGGATCTGTTTGATGAGACAGAACACATTTCCATTTCTGGAAACTTCGATGAATGCAGGCAGGTTGTGCATTTCGCGCAGGTGTTCGTTGGCGCGGGTATTGACCAAATAAAAATCACCCGATTGCATGGCGTCTTTTTCGCTGCGGTAATCGCGGATGTTGATGTTACCCTCTGCGTAGTAGGCGGCGATCTGCGGTTCGCGCCGCACAAAAAGTTGGGCGCCCTCTGGCGCGAGTTGGTTGAATTCCAAAATCGCTTCGCGGTAACAAGTGAGCCAGTAGTCGGTTTCGTAAACCTCATTTACTTTGCTGGCAAGGTTGTTGTAATAGGTGTACGGGTATGGGTGCAGGGTAAAGATTGAGAACATTCCCGGCAGGAGCAAGATCGCAATTGCAAGAAACCTTACCCAACCCAGGTTTATTTTTTGAAGAATAAATTCGATGGAGATTCCGGCAAAGATGAAAAGCGGCGGGAGGATGAAAAGAAAGTGGCGGAAGTTATCTGAAAGCGGAGGGCGGCTCAATACAACGTAAGCGGCTGGAATGCCAAACCAAAGCAGGGTCAACCCGAGAGCGCGCCAATGTTCGCGCTTCCAAATGGTGAGCAGCACACCAAGCACAAACAACGGAAGGACAGGTTCTGTGAGGGTGAGCGCCAACAGCTTTGGCAGGTAACTGCGCGGCAGGTCGTATGCGCGATAGAGTTCTCCGCCAAAAAGCACCTGAATGGATGCGGGGTGTTCGCCCATGAGTTTGAGAACCTCGCTAAATTGGTAGAGAGGGTGCAGCCATAAATACGGCCAGGCGGCGGTCATGGCGAGCAGGGCGGTAATTCCATAAACCAAAAAGGCTGTCAGATTTTGCAGCCTGAAAAAATCTTTTTTGAGTGTGAGCAGTGCATAGCTCAATGTAAGCAGTGCGGCGAGAGGTGCAAGGATTCGTACCGAGGTGGATATGCCCAGGATGATGGCAGGAATAATGGCAAGCCTGATTTTTTGCGTGTATCCATTTTGGACTTGCAGTTGTTCCACCAGGTTGAATCCGCTTAGGATGCTGGCAATGAAAAAGGTGGAGAAGACCGAATCTTTCGAATTGATGAAGGCGTGTCCACAGAGCAGGGGTTGCAGGGCAAAAAGGGCGGCGGCTGTAAACGCAGACTCTCGGCTCATCCATTTTGAGGCGAGGCGGTAGAGCAGGTATATGCCAAGGTTGAAGGTGAGGAAGTTGATGAGGTGCCAGGCTGAGGCGCTGTCTAATCCCAGCCTTGTCAAGAGCAGGTGAAGTGGTGCGGCAAGCACAAGGTAGGCGGGTCCACGGTTGGCATGGTCGCTGGCGCTGGCGCCGAAAGATCGGGTGATATCAAAATTTGGGCTGAACCAGTTGGCGGGTGTGTAGGCGTAGAGGCTGGCTTGTCCGTATTCGTAGAAGAGTGGTTCGTCCCATGTAAGCCCGTAGGAACGAAACGTCATCAACCCGATGAGGAGATTGATGACGATAAGAATGAGGATGGGGTGTTGGCGGAGTTTTTGCATTACTTGTTGGCGATACGCCTTTGTTGTCTTTGTTTGGCTTTTTCGAGGCGGGCTGTTTCTTCTTCGGTTTCCACGACCAATTGGGGAATGGTGGTGGGGGTGTTGTTGTCGTCCAAGCCGACGTAAACGAGGTAGGCGGTGTTGGTATGGGTGCGTTCGCCGGTGATGGGGTTTTCGGCGGTTACTTGAACTTCTGCTTCCATGGAGGTGCGCCCGGTGTAGGTGACTTCGGCGGTGAAAGTGACCAGGTCGCCGATCTTGATCGGTTCTCGAAAAACGAGGGAGTCAACGGCGACGGTGACCACGCGGGTTTGGGCGTGGCGCATACAGGCAAGCGCTCCGGCTTCGTCTACCAGTTTCATGATCCAGCCGCCATGGACGTTGCCGTGGTTGTTGGCGTGTTCAGGCTGCATAAGTTGGGAGAGGTATACGCGGGAAGCCAGCGAGTTCTTTTTTTGCGAGGGCGCCATGCTTTAATCCATATCTTCGCGGAATTCGCCGCTATCCAGGGTGTGTAATCTTTCGGGGGCTTCAATGAGAATATCCACCAGTGAGTGGGTGAGTTCGGGCATCATCGGGGCGAGCGGAACAGTGGCAGGCGGGTGTATTTTGGGCGGCTTTTGCGGCGGGGTGAGTTTGGGTCTGAGGGTTGCGGTGGCTCGTTTGCCGATGATGCGCGGGTCTTTTGTGAGCATTCCAACATATTCACCCAGCACTGAGTAGACTTCGCGGATTGGGGTGACGAAGCCGACCCAATCGCCGCTACGGTTGAAGAGATATGGGTATTTGAGGAATATTTCGGCATCGCCTTTGGATGTGTAAATGGGGATGAGTGTGACTGGTTGTGTCATGTTTGCCTGCCTTAATTTTCATCGTCCACGTCGTTATAAGTCCAGTAACGGTTGATAAAAAAGTTCCACATCATAACAATTCCGATGGCTGCTGCGAGGGTGAAATTTTTCGCTACGAATTCCGCGGTCAGGCGGGCGGTGTGCATGGAGTTTTCAACAAAATCGAGCAGAAGCGGTTCGCCAAAATGCAGAATGGGCAAGCGGATCACTACGCCTGCGGCGTTGACAAGGAAAAACATGCCAAGTTGATTCAGAAGCGGGCGCGAGCGCGATTCGGGGTATGTCCAATAGCGGTTCCAAAAGAAGTTGCTGAAAACTGCGCAGATGAAAGAGATCGTGCCCGCGTAGGTCAGGTCAAGCTGTAAGACGCCATGCGAGAGCAGGTTCATCACGCCAAAATCAATGATGGCGCCAAGAGCGCCAACCGCTGCAAACTTTAGGAAGCGATTTCGTTCTTTTGGGTCGTTCAGGATCATGCAATGCCCAGCTTTTCTTTGAAGAACGGAATGGTTTTGAGGATGCCTTCTTCGAGATGTACTCTGGGTTTCCAGTTGAGAATTTTGTCTGCGCGGGTGATATCCGGCTGGCGGCGCTGCGGGTCGCGGGCGCTGCGTGAATTTTCCATGTACTTGATTCCAGCTTTGTTGCCCGTTACTTTATTGATGGTTTCAGCAAATTCCAAAATGGACATCTCGACCGGGTTGCCGATGTTTACAGGGAAATGCTCGTCTGAATACGCCAGTTTGACAATGCCATCCACAAGGTCTTCTACAAAACAGAAAGAGCGGGTCTGGCTGCCGTTTCCATACACTGTGAGGGGTTCGCCCAACAATGCCTGCTTGAGCAGGTTGGGCAGCGCCCGTCCGTCTTCAAGGTCCATACGCGGACCGTAGGTATTGAAAATACGCACAATACCGGTATTGACCCCATGAAAACGGTGGTATGCCATCGTCATGGATTCTGCAAATCGTTTGGCTTCGTCATACACGGCGCGTTCGCCAATCGGGTCTACATTGCCGGAGTAGTTTTCGGTTTGCGGGTGAACTTCGGGGTCGCCATAAATTTCACTGGTTGAGGCAAGGATGAAACGTGAACCTTCTCGTCGTGCAACACCCAGGCAGTTGTGTGTGCCGAGTGCGCCTGCCTTCATGGTTTGAATCGGCAGGTTGAAATACCCTGAGCGCGACTGGGGGTTGGGGCTGGCGGGTGAAGCAAAGTGCAAAATGGCATCCACCTTGCCGGGCACAAAGATGTAATTGGAAACATCGCGGTTGTAAAATTCAAAATTCTTGTTGCTGGCAAGATGGGCAATGTTATCGGGGTTGCCGGTAATGAAGTTATCCATACCGATCACTTCATGTCCGTCTGCGAGAAGGCGGTCGCAAAGGTGAGAGCCAAGGAACCCGGCGGCACCGGTGATTAAAATTCTCATGAGGTTATCCTTTTGTTTTTATATTTCGTTTCTGCTGCGCGTTTTCAAAAAGTGCAAGTAATGCTTTGTGAAGAAAATGTACGGCAGTAATTTTTTTATTTACTTATCTTACGCAGTTTTGTGAAAACGTGCAGATTTTCCCTCACCCTAGCCCTCTCCCAAAGGGAGAGGGGACTCCCGTCCCCTTCGGGGGAAGGGTTGGGGAAAGTGCCCGTTAGGGTATGAGGGTGCGTAAGGTGAGTTATTTACTTCCAGTCAATACGGTTAATTAAACCATCGCCTGTCACCTGGTATGTATTTCCACTGCCGCTATCCACCAGCCAAAGATTGCCCTGGTATGTAACTGCCAAAAATATTCCGCTTTGCCCGTCTGTTCCTTTGGGCGCCCATGCCGGGGTTTGCGGCTCCAGCCCGTTCTTATCAGCCGGAGGGAAGAGCACCCGGCTGTTCGATCCGTCTCTATCCATCACGATCAGACGGTAGCGGCTGGTATCGCTTTGATCGATGAAGATGGCTTGTAAATAAGCGAGTTGGAAAGCGGTCTCTCTGCCATCATAAAGGATGGGAGAGATGGCGGGGTACGCGAACATTCCAGAGGCATCTACCAATGTGACCGCCGCCTCATTACTGAACGAGAGGGCTGAGAGGTCAAAATAAGGCGACTCTTCGCCGGAAACGGGAGCGGGTGCAGGCGCGTGGCTGACGAAGTATAAACTGTTTCCATCTACCCCCCAAACAATGGGAGGAATCCATGCCCAATCACTGTGGGTATTGAGTGGCGTGATATCCAGCAGGGGCTTTAATCGTCCGCTGTCTTGATCGACCAACCCAATTCCATCGGGGCGGGCGTAGGCTAGTTTTCCATCCGGTGCAAAGGCAAACGACATGCCCCACCATCCATATACGCCGCCGCTGCTTGGGTAAAGGATTCTACGTGGGCTGCCTGAATTGGTAATGCTGACGCGGTAGAGGTCGTTGTTTGCCTGCCACCCGGGGGCGGCAACACGCGGCTCTACGGTTGAATAGGCTACCGAGTTTGATCCGGGGATCCAGCTTGCGAAGTGGACGACATTCTTTGCCCCAAGGCTGAATGGTTTTGGCTCCACGTTGCGGGTGCGCACTGCCCAAAGCGTATTGATTTCTTCATCGGCAGGCTTGCTGGATTTTCGGGTGAAGACCAGGTATTCTCCATTGGGGGAGAGTGTAAAAATACGTCCGTCCAGGTCGCCGGTGCTGACGATAACGCGGCGGTTGGCGGTGGAGCCTTCCATGATCCAGGCATTTCCGCCTGCCAGGTAGGCGATGGTTCCGGGAATGTTTAACGGAACAAAGGATGCTTGCGACCCGATCATGATGATTTCTGGCAGGGCTTCATTGATAACGACCGTTTTCACAACAGTTTTGCTGGTCTCATTCCCGTCTTCAAGAATGCGGCGGTAGGTTACTTCTTCCAATCCGTTTTCGCCTGCTTGAACGAGGCGGGTCTCGCCTTCGGGCAGGGTTTCATTACGAACAACCTGCCTTTCAAAGGGAACAACGAGTTCTTCGGTTTCAAAAATTTCCTGAACACGGACGAGGGTGACGCTGTCGCCTTCGCTGATGACGGTGTAAAGCGGCGGTTCGGTTTTATCGAGGCTGCCGATCTCAAACCCGGCTTCTTGCAATGCTTGCGAAACGGAAGACCCGGCAGTGACATCTGCTGCGATGGTTTGTCCATCTGCGGTGATTTGAATTGAAACTGTGCTGTTGAGCTGCGGTGAGCGGCAGGCAGTGATCAGTGTTGCAAAAAGTAAAATGGTGAGAATCAAGCCCCGGCGTGGGGAGAGCCGTGCGTCAGGAGTAGGGCGGGGCATGTCGGGTATAATCCAGCCGCTATTTGATCCGACCGGTCATGGTCATCACGCTATCTGCGATGGTAATGGTTTCCAGGCGAAAGCCGACGGCAACGGGACCGAATGAGCCGGTGAAGGCTTCTTCAATGGCGGCGCTGATGGCGTTGTTGAGTCCTTCGGGTGCAGGGACGGGTCCGAAATCTGCCGAGGCGATTTGAATTTTCGGCTGACCGGTTGCTTCATCCACAGTGACGTTCATGGCAATGAGCATATTGGCGGTGAACATGCCCTGTGTGACCGTGCCGTATAACTTCATTTGTCCATCACGCAGGAGGACTTGGGGATTGCTGAATGGCGGGGTTTGTTGTTGTGCAAGCCATTCGACAATAAAGGCGGTGAGTTGGCTTTCGGTGATGGATACGGTGATGACGCCGGTTTCTGCGCCCGTGATGATCGCCTGGTCGATAATTTCGCGCATGGCTTGGGCATCTTCTGGGGCAGGGGTGATTGCTGCAATGGGTTGATCGGGTCCGCCGACGTTTATGGCGCAAGCCAGTGAAGCGGCGATGAGAGAGATAAAGGATAGTAGGGTAGTTGTTTTCTTTTTCATGTTTTTTATTTATCTAATGAATTTTTTGGATACAGCGGAGCAATTATAGCATGAGCGATTCTCAATCGAATTTGAATGATGAACTCAGCCTTTCGGCGAAGATCGAGGCGATGTTGTTCGTTTCGGCAGAACCTGTGCCGGTGCAGCAACTTTCTCAAGCGTTGGATGTGACCGCCTCTGTGGTGGAGCGCGGCTTGAAGGAATTGGATGAGGCGTTGGCGGCTCGCGGGTTGCGTTTGCAGCGCAATGCGGGGCGTGTGCAGTTGACGACCGCGCCAGAGTTGGCGGGGCTGGTGGAAACTTTCCTTGGTTTGGAGGCGGTTTCACACCTTAGCCGCTCTGCCTTGGAGACGTTGGCGATCATTGCGTATCAACAGCCGGTGACACGTCCGCAGGTGGATTCGATCCGTGGGGTGAATAGTGACGGGATGATGAAGAGCTTGCTAAGCAAGGGTTTGATCCAGGAATCGGGGCGAACCGATGGTCCGGGGCGTCCGATCTTGTATTCGACCACGCCGGAATTTTTGCAGCATTTTGGTTTGAGCTCGATCATGGAATTGCCGTCGCTGGCGGTGCCTGTCGAGACGGAGCAGGAAGAGACGCAGTTGTTGAAAGGGTAATTTGCAAAGCGCGGATAAAATCCGCGCTTTTTTATTGGTTGTATTTGATGTACCCATGTCGTACACTAATTGAAAGAAAGGTGGACGTATGCGGATACGAATCGTTTTGCCGGGAATTGCTGCGGGGGTGATCAGCCTGATTGCTTTGTGGCTGCCGTGGTACGTGGTGTATCCGGCGACATTTATTCCAGCGTGGTCGACTGAACAGTTGAAGATGATGCCAGACTGGCTTTCATTTGCGATGTTGGGGTTTTCTGCAATTACGATCTTTGCATTTGGCTGGGTTGCGGCTCGATGGAATTGGGCGAAAACCTGGCGTGAGAGTCTGCTTGCCGGTGCGGGTGTGGGTTTGATCGCGGGCTGTCTGATCTATGATTTTCTGGGGGCATTTTATTTCGGATTGGCAGGTCAGGAAGCTGTGTTGAAGGCTTTTTACGAGACGGTGACCGAGACGCAAGGATTGACCTTGATCGTGGATGCGATTGGTCAGACCGGCATTATGGTCTATACGTTTTTTATTTTTATTCTGTTTGGCGGGCTGCTTGCTGGTGCGTTAGGCGGGCTTGTTTCTGTGATGGATCTTGAGGATGTGTGGGGGAAACCGCCTCGAAAAACGGATGATTGGCTGTTTCGTATCCCTGCTTATACATTAACTCTGACGGGTATTGGGTGCATGATCTTGATGATCGCGGTGTTGAGCATTCTTGAGGAGAGTGCAACGAATACTTTTATCGAGAATCAATTAACCGATATCAGCGCCCCGCCTATTTTTATGTATCTGGCTGCCTATGCGGTGGCTTTGGTGTTTGTACTAACACCCATTGCGATGACGTGGGGCTGGCTTGCCCGTTACTGGAAATTTGCGGGGTATTGGAGAATCTTATATGGGGTTTGGTTATTATTTACTTTCTGGCAGGCTGGCTGGATGCTGAAGGGCTTTTTAAACTTTGAAAGTTTTTTCATCATGCTGGAAATTCACCCTTATTTTTTGATATGGCTGCTTGTTTTGATCCTGCTTGTGCTGGGCTTTCTTGCGGGGTTTGGATTGTCAATGACAGATTCAAGCGAGACGACCTATCGATTATCAGACTGGTTGGGCTATGCGTTAACCCAAGGCATACTGGGTGGTACGCAGTTGTTTATGAGCGTTGTCGCGTATTCGCTCATGCTTACGTTGATCTTGATCGTAAACATCCCGCACCTGACACAAACTGGTGTGGTGGATTCTGCGCCGTTGGAGCAGGTGCAGCTTTTGTACAACATGTTAGTTACTTCTGCCGCAGTGTTTATTTTGGCGGGGATGGTGTTGGCATGGCTGTTTGGGGGCATTGTTTACGGTGTTAGAAAAATTTTGAGGGTCCGATCCGTTGTCCGCAAGTTGGAGGCGGAAGCCATATCCGCACAAGATTGACCTGTCCATCCGCATATATCTCTGGTATAAAACGGGTCATGCAAGAACGATTACAAAAACTTTTGGCACAGGCAGGCTACGGTTCGCGCCGCTCCTGCGAAGAATTCATTGTTGAGGGGCGTGTTTCGGTCAACGGCAAGAAGGCTGTTTTGGGGCAAAAAGCAGACCCGGCTGTGGATACGATCACCATGGATGGCAAGGCTTTATCCAAGCCGGAGGCGTTTACTTATATTGCGTTGTATAAACCACGTAACGTACTTTCTGCGTCAGAAGGGCAGGATGACCGCAGGACGGTGCGGGATTTGATCCCGATACAGGGGCATCTCTACCCGGTGGGTCGGCTCGATTTTGACTCTGAGGGTTTGATCCTGATGACCAATGACGGCGACTTGACCAATAAACTGACTCATCCTAAATATGCACATGAGAAAGAATATCGAGTATTGCTTGCCCGAAAGCCGGATAGCGAGCAAATAGAGGCATGGCGCAGGGGAGTGGTCTTACCTGAAGGGGACCGAACCCAGCCTGCCCATGTGAACTTTCTTTCCACATCCGGTAAAGGTGCATGGATTCGGGTGGTGATGGGCGAGGGAAAAAAACGCCAGATCCGTGAAGTGGGCAAGTTGCTTGGTCTGCCCGTGGTTCGCATCGTCCGTCTTCGTATTGGAACGCTCAAACTGGGCGATCTGAAACCGCGTCAGTGGCGTTATTTGACCGAAGAAGAGGTTATGGAGTTGAAGGGCGATCATGTTCCAAAGATGGAACAAAAGCCCCGTGCGAAACGGTCTGTTCCTGCCAGACGGAACTAATGCAGTAAGGCAGCAATATTTTCAATGAATGTAAAAATAAAAAAGATCACCTTTCTGGTTTCTGCGGGGTTGATTTCTATTTTTGTGCTTTCATCCTGCGGCGTGATTCCCCGCCTGAATGATAAACGTCCAAACATATTAATTATTGTCACAGACGACCAGCGTTACGATACGATGGAATTCATGCCCAATACCCAGCAATTGATCTTTGATCAAGGCGTGACGTTTTCAAGGGGATATATCACCACTCCGTTTTGCTGCCCAAGCCGTGCCAGTATCTTGACAGGGATGTACGCGCATAACCATTGGGTGCAAGTCAATGAAGACCCGCTGGAGTTTGGGACGGTGACCGAAGATATTCACCGCAACGGTTATTACACGGGGTTGGTCGGTAAATACTTAAATTCGTGGCGGGGTGAAACACGCCCTGAATATGATTTCTGGGTATCGTTCTGGGGTGGGACGATGAAAAATTATTACGACCCCGATCTGGATGTGAACGGGGTCTGGTCGAAACACGAGGGATATTCGACCTATATTTTCAGGGATTATGTATTGGAATTCCTGGATGAAGCAAGCGGACAATCCCGTCCATTCTTTTTGATCTATGCGCCCAATGCGCCTCATGCGCCGTTCACTCCGGCAAAAGAGGATACCGCCTTATTGCAGGATTTAGCGCCTCACCGCCCCGTAAGTTTTAATGAAGAAGATACTTCGGATAAGCCGATATCCATTTCGGGCAGCCCTTTGATGACCGAAGATGACATTGCCGCTGTGGATAATACCCGCAGACGCCAGCTTTTGACCTTGATCGCGCTTGACCGCACCATGCCGGATATCATCGGCAAGCTGGAAGAGATCGGCGAATTGGATAATACGGTGATCTTCTTTATTTCTGATAACGGGAAGCATTGGGGCGAACACCGCATGGATTCCAAAAGCACAGCGTATGAAGAATCGGTACGGGTTCCTTTTGCCGTTCGCTACCCGCCCCTGATCCCCATTCCCTATGTGGACGACCGTCTGGTCGCGAATATTGATATTACGGCGACCGTATACGAACTTTCAGAGACTCGTTTGCCAAAGATCATGGATGGTCGTTCGCTCCTCCCTTTATTTCAAGGCGAAACAGATTGGCGTGACCATCTATTGTTGGAGGCATGGCCCGAACGTGGTACCTGGGCTGCCATTCACACCGGAGATTCGATCTACATTGAAACAGAAAACGACCTGTCTGAGTTCTATGATCTGACCGTAGACCCGTATGAATTGGAAAACGCGATCAATGACCCGCAATATCAGGAGGTAATTGCCAGGTTGAAGGGCTACCTCGAAGTTGAAAGGCAGCCTGTAACCACCCGTCCGTGAAATTGACATTGAGTTTTCCTCTTGACTCTCATATCACGAGACTTTAGAATCAACGAACAACCAAACAGTTTGCAGAGAAGAGATCTCTACCAAGAGACGCCGAAGGTGCAAGTCTGGGTTAGGCGAAACCAGATGAATCTCTCAGGCAAAAGGACTCTGCAACTGAATATGCTCTGGAAAGTCTCATGCATGTGAGACACCGACGGTGTAAAGTTAGTTAGTTTGATAGTTAAGTAGCTTTTTAGTTTGGAAGTTTCAAAAAACGACCAAACAACCAAACTATGAAAACCATCCAACTACCCAACTAATCTCTCAGGTTCCATTACAGAGGACGCGCATTGTAAATTTGTGCGTCCTCTTTTGATTCGCCAAAATCCAAACAGGAGAAACAAAACATGAATACCCCTTCCAATCTTAAGTACACCAAGTCTGATGAATGGTTCGACCCCGCCACTGGTGCGGTAGGCATTAGCGATTACGCCCAGAGCCAGCTTTCGGATATTGTGTTTGTAGAAATTTTCGTAGATGAAGGTGAAGAAGTGACCGTTGGCAAAGCCATCGCTTCTGTTGAATCGGTCAAAGCATCTTCTGAAATTTATGCTCCCGCTGCAGGTAAGGTCAGTGCGGTGAACAAAGACCTCTCCAATGCGCCTGAAACCATCAATACCGATCCCTTCGGCGCGGCATGGATGATCAAGGTTGAAGGCGGCACCGAAGGCGACCTGATGGACGCCGCCGCATATGAGACCTATTGCGCCGGACGCGAGCATTAATTTTTTCGTAGGGGGAGGTATTTCACCTCCCCTTTTACAAGAGGTAAACATGACCTACATCCCAATTAGTCCCAAAGAACGGGATGCGATGCTTGAGACCATCGGCGTAAAAACGCTGGATGATCTTTTTGAGGCAATACCCGCCAATCATCGTTTTCCAAATCTAAACCTTCCACCCGCGTTGACCGAAATGGAAGCCGCCGCCCACTTGGGCGATATGGCTGCCACGAATGAAAACGTCCGCGAACACCTGCTCTCTTTTCTTGGCGCGGGCGCCTACCATCACTACGTCCCTGCGGTCGTGGATCACATGCTGCGACGCGGCGAATTTTATACCGCGTACACACCCTATCAGCCGGAAATTTCGCAGGGAACATTGCAAGCCATCTTTGAATACCAGTCCATTATGTCGAACCTGACCGGCATGGAAGTATCCAACGCTTCACATTACGATGGCGCAACCGCCACCGCCGAAGCCGTGAACCTTGCTTATGCCCAGTTTCGCGGCAAACGCAAGAAGATCGTTATCTCGCCCACCATCCACCCGCAATACCGCGAAGTAATTCGCACCTACTCACAGGCTATGGGTCTGCTCGAAGCGGGTGACGACCCCAACGTCGATCTTGAAGCGGGACCTGAATCCTTGATGGCGCTTGTAGACGAGAGTACCATGCTTGTCGTCGTTCAGTACCCCGATTTCTTCGGTCGCATCTATGATTACACCAAACTGATCGAAGATGCCCACGCAAAAGGCGCATTGGTTTGCATTGTAGCGAACCCCACCGCTTTGGTCATGCTCAAAACCCCTGCTTCCATGGGCGCCGATATTGTTGTAGGCGAAGCGCAGCCGTTCGGCATTCCACTTTGGTATGGCGGACCGTACCTCGGCTTTTTCACCACGCGCAAAAATTATGTTCACAAAATGGCAGGTCGCCTTGTGGGTGAAACGGCAGATGTGCGCGGAAATCGCTCCTACGTTCTCACGCTCACCGCGCGCGAACAGCACATCAAGCGCGAACGCGCCACCTCCAACATCTGCACCAATCAAGGCTTGCTTGCGCTGGCGGCGGCTGTATATGTTTCCACGCTGGGTAAGACCGGTTTGACGCAGGTTGCAAATCTGTGCTACCAAAAAGCGCACTATGCTGCTCGTGAATTGGGCAAAATCAAAGGCTTTGGCATTCAATACTCCGAACCGTTCTTCCATGAGTTCGTTTTACGCTGCCCCAAACCTGCCAGCGAAGTGAATAAATACCTGCTTGATAACGGCATCCTCGGCGGCTACGATCTCGGACAGGACTACCCCTCGATGAAGAATCATCTGCTTGTCGCCGTCACCGAAATGAACAGCAAAGACGAGATCGACACCCTCGTAGAAATTTTGAAGGAGATGTAAAGATGGCGACGATTGTTGAACCTACCATTTTTGAACTCTCCTCCCCAGGGCGACTCGGCGTAACCATGCCCGCCTCAGACGTGCCCGAGACTGCCCTGCCTCCCAAAGAGTTACTACGCTCAGACCTGCCCCTGCCCGAGCTCGCCGAAGTAGACGTGGTTCGCCACTACATGAAACTCTCCAACTTCAACTACTCGGTGGATAGCGGCTTCTACCCGCTCGGCTCCTGCACAATGAAGTACAACCCGAAGATCAACGAAGATACCTGCCGCCTGCCCGGTTTCTTATTCACGCATCCGCTTCAACCCATTGAAACCGTTCAAGGCAACCTCGCTTTGATGTTTGAAATGCAGGAATGGCTGAAAGAGATCAGCGGCTTTGCGGGTGTAACGCTTCAACCTGCGGCAGGCGCCCACGGTGAATTTACCGGCGTATTGATGATGGCGGCGTATCACAAACTGCGCGGCGACACCAAACGCACCAAAATGCTCATCCCCGATGCGGCGCACGGCACAAACCCCGCTTCGGTGGGGATGCACGGCATGAGCGTGGTGACCATCCCCTCAGATGAACGCGGTAATGTGGATTTGAAAGCCCTTGCCGCCGCCTGTGACGATACCGTAGTCGGCATGATGCTCACCAACCCAAATACCCTCGGTATGTTCGATGAACATATTGAAGAAGTTGTGAAATTGGTGAAAGATTGCGGTGGTTTGATGTACGGCGACGGCGCGAACCTCAACGCCCTGCTTGGTATCGTCCGCCCGGGTGACCTCGGCTTTGATGTAATGCACTTCAACTTGCATAAAACCTTTGCCGTCCCGCATGGTGGCGGTGGACCCGGCTCAGGACCGGTTGGTGTGAGTCAACGCCTCGCCGACTTCCTTCCATCGCCCTTGGTGGGCATCGTAGAAGAAGGAAACGAAGAAACCGCACCGCTTTATGGTTTCGTCAGCCCCAAAAACACCATTGGGCGTATGAAAGCCTTCCACGGTCACTTTGGCGGCGGACTAGTGCGTTCGTACACTTACATTGCCATGCACGGACCCGATGGCTTGAAAGATATTTCGCAGTATGCGGTGCTCAACGCCAACTACCTGCAAGCCCGCCTGCGCGATACCTATCACATTCCGTATGATCGTATATGTATGCATGAATTTGTCATGGAAGGACGTTTTGAAGGCAGCGATATCCGTGCCTTGGATATTTCGAAGCGCCTGATGGATTACAACTTCCACCCGCCAACAAATTACTTCCCGCTCATTGTCCACGAAGCATTGATGATCGAACCGACTGAAACGGAGAATAAAGACACCCTAGACCGTTTCGCCGAAGCCCTCATCAAGATCGCTGAAGAAGCGAAGACCCAGCCAGACCTGCTGCACCAAGCTCCATTGACCACCAAATTTGGTCGCATGGATGAAGTGAAAGCAGCGCGAGAGCTAGTCCTCTGCTGCTGGCTGCCCGAAGGCTACGACCTGACCAAGTAGGGAAATTTGCAGTACAAGAAGTCCCTGTTATTGCAACAGGGACTTCTTAATTAAAAACTCACCTTACGCAAAATTCTCTTGTGCTCACATCGTCCCGATGTCTTTCGGGAGGGCGGCAGCCGTGCTGAGCGGAGAGCGGGATGTTTTCTCCGCTCGTAGCCGAAGCACGTAAGGCGAGTTATTAAAATCACCTTATGCGATTTCAGCGTAGGGGCGCTTCATACAGGAAAAGTTATTGTGGCAAAAAAGATTTGCAGACATTGCGGCAAAGAATTTGAATCGAGTGCGTTGCCAAAGGATAATCGCTGCCAGTATCATCCCCAAAAAGCGGAGCACATGGGTACATCAGACGTGCATCATGATTATTCTGATGTCTATAAATATCCATGCTGCGGGCAGGTGGAGTTTCCTCAATACTTAACCGGCGAATCTGCCCCGGGATGTATTGTTAGCGTTCATGAGGAGTAACGAGTGAATATGATTCCTACAAAACAACCCAATAACCCGTTGCATGGAATGACACTCGAAATGATCGTCACCAAACTGGTGGAGGAATACGGCTGGGCTGGGTTGGGAAAACGAATTCCCATTCGGTGCTTCAATGAGAATCCAAGCATTAAATCCAGTTTGAAATTTTTGCGTCAAACCCCCCTGGGCACGGAAAAAGGTTGAAGACCTGTACCTGAATTTGGCTGCAAAATAGGCTGGTTACGCAGGTGTTTGGTAACTTTTTAGCTGCGAAATGGTTAAGCACTAAAAGGAACCTGATATGTCCGCCATTTATTCAAAAGACCAGATAATTTTAGCCATCAAAGATTTGGCAACTCGATCATCTGATTGGTTCAATGCCATCCCCGCTGCCGACTTTTTTCATCGTGAAGGTGAAGCGTGGTCTGCTTCTGACAATGTTGACCATTTAATAAAAGCCATCAATCCCATTTCCAAAGCGATGAGACTTCCAAAAATAGCCTTGCACACCATGTTCGGCAAGCCGGAACGAGAGTCAAGGTCTTACGCAGAAATATGCTCCATATATCAGGCTGAAATTGCAAAGGGGGCGGTGGCAAGTGGAAGTTTTCTGCCTAAACAGGAGACCCCAACCGACCCTGAAAACAGTAAAACAAATCTGCTTGATAAATTATCCAGATCATTCGATAAATTGGAAACTGCCATCGAAAAATGGGACGACTCTGCGCTCGATCAAGTTCAATTACCGCATCCAATTATCGGAAATTTGACCATGCGTGAAATGTTGTTCTTTACCATTTATCACAATTTGCGCCACGCCCGCCCTGAAGGTGATTAGGCAAGATCGCCAGAATTGAAAGGCAGCCTTCATCATAAATTGACAGGGTTATAATCTTAAAATTCAAAAAGCATCCAGCCCTTTCTGGATGCTTTTTGCGACAAATTCTCAGGAGAGTGCCAACGTGTTGAATAAATTGCTGTTCCATCGTTTCCCAAAGTTGAAAAGCCTTCTCACTCGTATTCAATATGACCTGATCACAAAATTCGATCATGGTAACGAAGTCCTTTTTATGAATTTCGGGTACGCCCACCCGGAGCCGATCCCGCTTCCCCCTGAAGAAGAAGGTCATCGTTATCCTTTGCAGATGTATCACAAAGTAGCAGATCATCATGGCGTCAACTGGCAGAATGCCGAGGCGTTGGAAGTCAGTTCGGGGCGGGGAGGTGGAGCATCTTTCATCGTCCGCCACTTCAAACCCCGTTCCTATACAGGCTTGGATTTTTCCGCTGCTGCCGTGGAGTATTGCCGAAAGCAGTACCAGCATTTAAAGGAGCTCTCCTTTCATCATGGCAACGCCGAAGAAATCCCCTTTGCCGATGAATCTTTTGATGTAGTGGTGAACGTGGAAGCCTCCCTGTACTATCCCAATCCGCATAAATTTTTTGAACATGTCCGCCGCGTACTCAAGCCGAATGGTTATTTCCTTTACACCGACTTGCGATATGAAGAGAAAGTCGCTGTCTGGCGCGAGCAGATCAAAGCCATCGGCTTGAAACTCGTTCATGAAGAGGATATTACCGATAACGTATTACGGGCAATGGACTTGGATCGTGATCGCCGCAAGGCGCTGGTAGACCGGTACGTTCCCCGCTTTCTTCGCAGGCAGTTCTATCACTTCGCGGGTCTTGCCATGGATAATATTGCCTCCACCCCTCACTTGGAGAAACGACGTTATTGGTACTTTGTACTTCAAAAAGTTTGAGAGACTGTTTCTTAAGTACACGGATTACGCTGATTTCACGGATTCTCACGGAAAAATCCGTATCCTCTCAAAAATTCGGGGGGAGAGTCTCTCAAGCCCACGAGCCACTGAGGTTGAGTTCATGAGCGCGCTTTGTCACCAAAAGGGACATGGGAGGGATCTGTTTTGTTTCGGCA
>Ga0172373_10002270_pt1 | contig 29723 bp, 30 predicted proteins | sample Lak10m_2_FD_114546 | JGI IMG/M metagenome (GOLD analysis project Ga0172373, IMG submission 114546) | Freshwater microbial communities from Kabuno Bay, South-Kivu, Congo - kab_092012_10m | ecosystem: Environmental > Aquatic > Freshwater > Lake | place: Democratic Republic of the Congo...
TGTCGCCCTTTGCAGGTGGATGGCTTGATGAGCCTCGCCATCGATATAGACTTCTTCCTGACCGAGATTGACGATGTCGTAATGCTCCAGTCGCCGTCCGGTGGTGATCTCGACGGAAAAATAGTTCTCTTTTTTTGGCGCGAGGTATAGCTGGTAAAGGTATGAAATCTTGTCGTAGGAATTTATTGGCAATGCCTGATTGAAGACAGCCTTGCCGCGGAACCAGCGGTAGAGTTCCTTCTCCCAATCGAAAATCGCCACGGCGGGCGGATACTCGTTGAGTTGTGTGGAAAACTGCAGCGGCAGCAATACTGCCCCGTTGATTTTTCCCTTGGAGACTTCTTCGAGTTTGACGGGATGCAGCCACTGAAATAATCCGGTGGTTCTGACGGTACTCGTCAGGCTGTAATAGCCATTGTTGATCTGCCAATGATGAATGGCCTCGCCGGCCAGCCAGCGGGCGGTCCCCCAATAGAAGCGATAGGTGAGTTTTCCGCTGGGCGGCAGACGTTGAGTGGCCTTGTCGTCATTCGCCTGGACGGGCGTTGCTGTGGTGGTAGCCGGTACTTCTGCCACCGGATCGGGCGATGCGGTTGGTTCGCGAATTTCTGTGGCTGTGAATGTGCCAGGGTTTGGAGGCGGGGCAAGCGACTCCGGAGCTGGATCATCCGACGCAGCGAATTGAGGCTGCGATTGTTGCCGGAATTTCTCTTTGGCCGGTTTGACGTGCGGCTTGACGAGCACCGCCGCTGGAATCAGCAGGACATCGAGAGAAGAAGCGGGATCGGTCGGTGCGAAGGGTTGCCGCCACCGCAACGGATCCAGGTCGCCGATGACCAGCAGGTGCAGCAGCAGGGAGGCCAGGAGCGCCCAGAATATGCGTAGGTAATGTCGCTCCGGCATATGCGCTCGAACTCAAGCCGCCAGCGAGTTTACCCATTCAAGCTGGCGGGGCAGGCAGACAGTTTGCAGGTCGTAATGATTGCGCGCAAATTCGCGCGCATTCTTTCCCAGCCTGGCGCGCTGATCGTCCTGATCGAGCAGTTCGCAAACCGCATTGGCAAGCTGCTGCCGATCGAAAAAATCGACCAGGCGGCCGGTTTGGTCATGGACGATGGCTTCGCGCAGCGGCTGGGTATCGCTGGCAACGATGGCGCAACCAATGCTCATGGCCTCGAGCAGGCTCCAGCTCAGCACGAAGGGATAAGTCAGATAGACATGCAGGGTGGAAAGCTGCAGTAGCGGAATAAAGTGCTGATACGGGATGTGGCCGAGGAAATGCACGCGCGCGAGATCCAATTTGTCCTTGACCTCGTTGAGGAAAATATCCTTCCACTTTTGCCCTGCGGGTGGCCGCGCACCGTAACTCACATCGTCGGCACCGACGATCAGCACCCGCGCCTTGGGGCGTCGCTTGAGGATCTCCGGCAGCGCACGCATGAAAGTGTGGTAGCCGCGATAGGGTTCCAGATTGCGATTGACAAAGGTGATGACCTCATCCTTGCGACTCAAGGTCAGCGCCCCATTCAGGGTCAGGCTCACCGAAGGATTGGGCGCCAGCGTCACGGTATCGATGCCGTCATGCACCACGGTGATTTTCGAGCGGAACGGCTCGGGGAAGGTCGAGGCCTGCCATTCGGTCGGTGAAATCCCGGCATCTGCAACCTCAAAGTGCAATAGATTGTTGACGTTCTTCAGCCGCAGGCGGCACACATCGCCTTCGTCTTCCGGCTTGAACTCCGGGTCGAAGCCGACATCGGCGCCAACCGGGTGATAAAAGAATTCGCAGTAAATGCCCAGCCGCGCCTGCGGCCAGACTTCCTTGAGAAACAGGCTTTCGCCCCATCCCGGGTGGGCGACGATGACATCGGGCATAAAGCCCTGCTGCTTGAGTTGCAAGGCGGCGCGAAACGCCAGCTCGGCGCGAATCACCTTGGTTTCGATATCGGAAACCCAGGGATGCACCGTCGGGCTGGTGCCGCGCGAGGGCTGGTAAGCAACCAGGCGGATGCCGTTCCACTCGGTGCGGGCCTGCTTCTGCATGGTGAAGGCCACAACTTCATGTCCCTGCTTGACCAGTGCCGGTGCCAGGAACTTGAATTGTCCGGGGAAGTTTTGATGGACGAAAAGAATACGCATCGTATGACTTGGCGCGGTTGCGTCGGGTCCAATAAACCCAACGGGTTAACCCAACTGAGGAACCGAAGTGAGGCACAATTATCGCCTCGCAACGCTCCCCTGTCGATGCACCTGCGTCGTTTCGATGGAAACTTCCAAGAGATACTCGCAACGCCTGATCGCCTGGCACAAACGCCACGGCCGGCACGACCTGCCCTGGCAGCAGACCGCCGATCCCTATCGCGTCTGGTTGTCGGAGATCATGCTGCAACAAACCCAGGTCGCCAGCGTCGTTCCCTATTACCAACGGTTTCTGGCGCGTTTTCCGACACTGCGGCAATTAGCGATGACGCAGCTTGAGGACGTCATGGCGTTGTGGAGCGGGCTGGGTTATTACGCCAGGGCGCGCAACCTGCATCGATGCGCACGTATCGTCATGAGCCGGCATGACGGCAGATTCCCCGAGCAGCCCGCTGCCTTGGCCGAACTACCCGGCATCGGTCGTTCCACCGCGAATGCCATCGCGGTATTTTGCTTCGGTGCGCGTGCCGCGATCCTCGATGGCAATGTCAAGCGCGTGCTTTGCCGTACGCATGGCGTCGAGGAGTTTCCGGGCGCGGCGGCCACGGAAAAGCGCCTGTGGCTCCTGGCCGACTCGCTGCTGCCCAGGAACAATGTCGCGACCTATATCCAGGCGCAGATGGATCTGGGTGCGATGGTATGCACGCGCAGGGAACCGTCTTGCCTGGCGGTTGCAGCAAACTGTCCCTTGGCGGATCTTTGCGTTGCGCGGTATGCCGGCCGTATCGACGAACTGCCGGCACCCCGTCCGCGCAAGGCTTTGCCGAAACGCGAGATCCGCATGCTGGTGTTGCTTGATGGCGACCGCGTGCTGCTCGAAAGACGTCCGCCGAGCGGAATCTGGGGTGGCTTGCTGAGCCTGCCGGAACTCGATGACTCATCCGATCCAGCAGAACATGCATTGAAAACGCTGGGCTGCTCGGTAGCCGGCTTTACTGCTCTGCCTGCGCTGCGGCACAACTTCACTCATTTTCAACTCACCCTGCTGCCGTTGTCGGGTGCTGCGAAAATGCTGCCAGGCATCGCCGATCCGGCTGCGCATTGCTGGGTCAGGCGCATCGATATCGAGGCTGCAGCATTGCCGACGCCGATACGAAAGATTCTCCGGGATATTTTCAGGCGGGCAGCGCCCGGTGACGCACCAGTACCTGCAGCGGGGTAGGCGATATTTCCCGGAAATGCTGCGCCAGACATTCCACCAGATACACCGAGCGGTGCTGACCGCCGGTACAGCCGATGGCCACGCTAAGATAGGCGCGTGAGTCGCGGATGTATGCCGGGAGCCAGTCGGCAACGAAATGACGAATGTCCTCCAGCATGCGCGTCACTTCCGGCTGAGCCGCGAGAAATTCACGAACTTCCCTGTCGCGGCCGGTGAGCGGACGCAACAGCGGGTCATAGTGCGGATTGGGCAGACAGCGCACATCGAAAACGAGATCGGCATCGAGCGGCAGGCCATGCTTGTAGCCGAACGACTCGAACAGCAGAATCAGCGCAATACCGCTGGCCTGGCTGTGGGCGGTGACAAAATCCCTGACGAAGGCACGCAACGCGTTTGGGCGCAGATTGCTGGTGTCGATATGGTGGCCGAGCCCGGCGATGGTCTCCAGCCCTTCGCGCTCGCGTAGGATCGATTCCGCCAGGGTGGGCGCCTGTTCGGCGAGCGGATGACGGCGTCGCGTTTCGGAAAAGCGCTGGATCAGCACATCGTCGCGTGCATCGAGAAAAATGAAGCGGGAATCGATCCCTTGTTTCTGCAAATCGCGCAACTGTGCGGGCAAGCCGGCAATGCTGGCGCCGCCGCGCATATCCACTGCGACCGCGGCGCGGGCATAACCCTCGTCGCGCAATTGCGCCACCAACTGCGACAGGAGTGCCGCCGGCATATTGTCGACGCAATAGTAACCGGCGTCCTCGAGGACATTCAGGGCGATGCTCTTGCCGGAGCCGGACAGACCGCTGATCAGGATCAGTTGCATGGGCGGAAGCATAGCCAATCCCGGCCCTGCTGTCATTTCTCCGCGGATTGCATGGGTTGAGTGCTAGGGAACGCGCTAAAATGCCGACGGTTCTTCAGTTTCAGCAGTGCGGTTTCAACTGTTTTTCATCAGCGCTCGTAGCTCAATGGATAGAGTACTGGCCTCCGAAGCCAGGGGTTGTGGGTTCGATCCCCGCCGAGCGCGCCAAATCAACGCTTAGAAAAAAGTCTTTCCCAGATACCAGAACATCGCCGCGATCAGTCCGGAAATCGGGATGGTCAACATCCAGGCCCAGACAATCCTGGAAGCCAGTCCCCAGCGGACCGCCGAGACGCGGCGCGACAAGCCGACGCCGACGATGGCGCCGGTGATGGTATGCGTCGTCGACACCGGGATTCCCAGCCATGTTGCCAAGAACAGCGCCACGGCGCCTGAAGTCTGGGCGGAAAAACCGCCGGTCGGCCGGATTCGGGTGATTCCCAAACCCATCGTTCGAACGATGCGCCAGCCACCGAACAGCGTGCCAAGGCCCATGGCGCACTGACAGGCGATCACGACCCAGAACGGTACATTGAACTCCCCCTGCAAATACCCGTTGGAATAAAGCAGCACGGCGATGATGCCCATGGTTTTCTGGGCGTCATTGCCGCCGTGGCCCAGACTATACAAGGACGAGGAGATAAATTGCAGCTTGTTGAAAGTGCGTTCAACCGGATGCGGATTGGCTTTTTGGAAAATCCAGAGCAGGGCAATCGAAAGAATGAGCGCCAGCAACAACCCGAGCAGCGGCGAGAGAATGATTGCTGCCGAGGTTTTGGCCAGGCCTTGCACGACAATCGAACTCCAGCCCGCCTTGGCCAGCGCCGCCCCGACCAGACCGCCCACCAGGGCATGCGATGAGGAGGACGGGATACCGAACCACCAGGTCACGACATTCCAGGTAATGGCGCCGCACAGCGCACCGAAGATCACCGCGTTATCGATGATGGCCGGCGTGACTATGCCGGAGCCCACGGTCATGGCCACATGCAGGCCAAAAAACAGGAAGGCGACGAAATTGAAGAAAGCTGCCCAGATCACGGCTGCTTGGGGTGTTAGCAGCCGCGTCGATACCATCAGCGCAATCGAGTTCGCGGCGTCATGGAAGCCATTCATGAAATCGAACAACAAGGCCACGACGACCAGGATCGCCATGATCAGGAAGGCCTGCTCGATCATATGCGTTCCAGCACCAGGCCATGTATCACATCGGCTGCATCTTCGCAGCGGTCAACGGCTTCCTCGAATAGTTCATAAAGCTCTTTTGCACGAATCAGGGCCCGGGCGTCGCTGGTTTCGGCAAACAGGCGCTCCATCCCGGTGCGCATGGTGCGGTCGGCATCGCTTTCGATCTCACCGATTTCCTGGCAAATTTTCAGGATGCGCGTGGCGTTCTGCATGTCGGACAATAGCGAGACGGCTTCCTGGACCTTTTCCACGGCGCGCAGGTTGATTTGACCCAGTGAGGACATTTCCTTGGTGAACGTGCCGGGACCATACAACCTTGCCCGTTGCGGAATGTCTTCCATGCAATCGACCATGTCATCGAGCGCCATGGCCAGATCCTTGATCTCCCAGCGGTCGAAGGGCGTAATGAAACTCTTGTGCAGGGCGAAAAAGATTTGTTTGGTGACCTCGTCGGCCTCGCCCTCGGTTTTGGTGATTTCGCCGAAAAGTTGATTGAAGGCTGCCGGGTCCTCCGTCAGACTCATCCGGGAGATGATACGGGCACCGCGAACGGTGTAGGCAGCGAGTTCATCGAAGAGTCTGAAGAAGTTGTCGTTTTTGGGCGACACTGCGGAAATGAGCCTGCTGAACAATCCCACGGGCATGTCTGATTCTCCAAGCCAGTTGATGCTGCAATGTGTCAATTTTAATCGCGAGCCCCCGTTTTATCCATGGCTTTGAATATCCGGGCAAACCCGGATTTCAAGGCAGCGAACTGGCGATCCGGAAACCGTAGATGTAATTGCGGAATGTCGACATGAAGCGATAGCGCGTGGCCGAACGCGCGTAGCGCGGCGTGTAGTACCACGAACCGCCGCGCAGCACGCGCTTCAGGCATTCGCCACGCGTCCAGGCGCTGCCATCGGCGGGTGCGCCGTGATAGCTTTCATTCCAGCAATCCTCGGTCCATTCCCAGGCATTGCCGATCATGTCGTAAAGCCCGAATGCATTGGGTTTGAAGCTGGCCACCGGCGCGGTATAGGCAAAGCCATCCGAGCAATCGTGCACCGCCCAGCCGATCCCCGGCAGATTCTCCTTGGCCGCACGGTCCATTACATTGGCGTAGGCGCAGGCCAGCTCGGGGCTGTCACCCCAATATCTGGCGGTTGTGGTCCCGGCGCGTGCCGCATATTCCCATTCGGCTTCACTTGGCAGCCGATAACCTCTTCCGGTCATTTTCGCCAGCCAGTCGGCATAAGCCTTGGCATCATTCCAGTTGAGGCACACCGCGGGATGGTTGTCGTTTTGCGCGAATCCGGGATTGCGCCAGCTTCGATCGTTGCGCTCCGCATATTGGCCCTGCTCGAACGTGTAGCACTTTCCTCCGGCATCGTAGCCGGTTGCCTTGACGAACTGGGCGAACTGCCCCTTGGTGATGTGCGTCTTGCCCAAAGCAAACTCCCGCGCGATGGTGACTTTGTGGACCGGAGCTTCTCCCGGATAGCGTTCGGTCTCGCTGGCGGGTGAACCCATCTGGAAGGAACCCGCCGGGACAACGACCATCTCGGGGCAGTCGTCGCAATCCTTGAAAGCTTTTTCGGGCCGCTTTTCGTTCGTTGCCGGAACGGCGGGCACGGCAGCAGGCGCTGCGGTGTTTTGCAATGCGTTTAGCTTGTTCTGTGCGATGGCAGCATGGCTGCCTTTGGGAAAGGACTCAAGATAAGCAATGTAGGCCCCTGTCGCGGCGGCTTCGGTTGCCTGCCAAACGGCGTTTTCCGAAACCGGTGCAACGGCCTGCGCGGAAGTATCGGGACCGATGGAGGCGCAGGAAGTGAGCAAGACGCTTGTTGCGCAGCAGACAAACGAGGGGGCGGCAAGAAAGCGCATGGGCGCATTTTGCCCGAATCCTCTTGGAAGTTCCACGCGAAAAGGCATCGGCAAAAAGAAGCCAGCCAGCGCTCGCTGTAATATGCGTCTCCATGCTCATCGTTCTGGCCACCATCAATGCGCGCTATGCCCACGCTTCTCTCGGCTTGCGCTGCCTTCTGGCCAACATGGGCGAGCTGCGCGAGCAAACCCGCATCGCCGAATTTTCTCTAGCATTGGGCACGGCGGATATTGTCGAACGCGTGCTGATGGACTCTCCCCGCATCGTGGGGTTTGGCGTGTATATCTGGAATGTCGCCGAAACGACCCGCGTCGTCGCGATGCTCAAACGTGTCGCGCCCGAGGTCAAAATAATTCTCGGCGGCCCGGAGGTGTCATTTGAAACCGCCGAACAGGCCATCGTCCAGCATGCAGACCATGTGATCACGGGCTGGGGCGAGGTGACGCTGCCAATACTTTGCCGGCAGCTTCTGGATGCCCCCACGCCGGTGCCGCCATCCAAAATCCAGGCCGGTGTGCAAGCCCCTTTGGATACGCTGGAATCGCCCTATGCGCTGTATGCCGATGCGGATATCGCGCATCGCACGCTCTACGTCGAGGCTTCACGCGGTTGTCCGTTCAAGTGCGAGTTTTGTCTTTCCGCACTGGACAAGACGGCCTGGCCGTTCAATCTGGAAAACTTCCTCGACGAACTGGAAAGTCTCTATGCCAGAGGCGCGCGCCGTTTCAAATTCGTCGATCGCACTTTCAATCTGCAGGCCGAATCCGGCGTCAGGATTCTCCGCTTCCTGCTCGCGAAGAATGCCGCAAATCCGGCAGACCCGGTCTTCGCCCACTTCGAAATGGTGCCGGACCATCTGCCGGAAGCGCTCAAGGAAATCATCAGCAGATTTCCCTCCGGCACGTTGCAATTTGAAATCGGCATCCAGACCTGGAACCCAGAAGTGCAGGGGCTGATCAGTCGCAGGCAGGACAACGCCAAGGCCGCCGAAAATCTGCGCTGGCTGCACGAAAACAGCAAAGTTCATTTGCATGCGGACCTGATTTTCGGCTTGCCCGGAGAAGACCTCGCGAGCTTCGGACGCGGCTTTGACCGCCTGGTTGAACTGAGGCCGCAAGAGATTCAGGTGGGCATGCTGAAACGGCTGCGTGGCGCGCCGATCATCCGGCACACGGCAAGCCATGGTTTGCTATTCGATCCGGCGCCGCCCTACCAGATACTCGCCACGAACTGCATCGATTTCCCGACCATGCAACGCATGCGGCGCTTCGCCCGCTATTGGGATCTGGTCGTCAATTCAGGCCGTTTTGCCAATACCGTGCCGGTGTTGCTGGGCGACCAGCCTTTCGCCAATTTCCTGAGGTTTTCCGATTGGCTGTATGCCGACACGAATTCAACGCACCGCATCGCGCTGGACCGGCTTGCCGGTTTGGTCGGGGAATGGCTGCAAGGCCAGGGTGTGCCGGCGGCAAGAATCGAACTCCTGCTGGCCGGCGACCTTGCCGGACAGGCTTCACGCAAACGCCCGGCAACCGGCAGCGGCCCGCGCATGCCGCCACGCCAGGCGCAACATCTTGCCTGAAGAGAGCGCTACGCTTTGCCAGCGTCGGTGTACTGCGCCTGTAGGCTTTCCATCATCTTAAGCCATTTGTCATGGCGCGTCGCTTTGCCGAGGTAGTAGTCGGCGACCTTAGGATGCGGAAAAATCAGAAAGTGTTCCTCACGCATCCCGGCGATGGCAACAGCGGCGACCTCATCCGCACTCAGTACGCCGTCCAGTCCGGCGCTCGCGCCGGTTTCGTCGAGATTTTCCAACATCGGCGTGCGCACGCCCATCGGGCACAGCGCTGAAACGCGAATGCCGAAACGGCGATAGGTGAACGCGAGGAACTCGGCAAGCCCCACGGCGGCATGCTTGGTGGTGGTGTAGATCATGGTCTCCGGTGCGGCCAGCAGACCGCCGGCCGAGGCCGTGTTGAGCAGATAGCCCTCGCCGCGTTCGATCATGCCCGGCAGCACGGCTTTGGCCGCCATGGCATGCGACAACACATTGATGCGCCAATCCCGCTCCCACAGGGCGAAGTCGGCTTCCCGCACATCCCATCCCGGGGTCAGGACTCCGGCATTGGAGCAGAAGACATCGACGCGGCCATGCCGCGACTCCGTCGTTCGCACCAGATCGGCGATCTGATCTTCGCGCGTGACATCGCACTGACGCGCTTCGCAGCCCTTCGGTATGCCTTGCACGTGCAGGTCGGCGCCAATCACAGCGCGGACGCCCGCAGCCAGGCAGGCGCGTGCGAGCGCTGCGCCGATGCCGCTGGCGGCGCCGGTGATGATGACGATCTTGTCTTTGAGTTCCATCGGGCAACCCCTACAACAGCACTTTTTCTATGCCGCCCTGCTTCACCTGATCGAGGTAACGCGTCAGCCAGTCCGGACCCAGTTTGGAGCGCGCCAGCTCAACCACGACATAGTTTGCACTGGTGCCGGCATCGTTGTTGTAGCGTGACAGACCCTGCAAACAGGCGGGGCAGGAAGTCAGTATTTTCACCTGGCTGGCCGGATCCTCAAGACGCAGCCTGGCGGCACCCCGTTCCAGTTCTTCCTGTTTGCGGAAGCGTAATTGCGTCGCCACGTCGGGCCGCGTCACTGCCAGCGTGCCGGATTCGCCGCAGCAGCGGTCGTTGACCGGCACCGCCTGCCCCATCAGGGCATTCACCACCTTGAGGCCGGCATAGGTTTTCATCGGCGCGTGGCAAGGCTCGTGGTACATGAAGCGCTTTCCTTGACTTTGCGTATTCTCGCCTTGCAGCTTGATGCCCTTTTCAAACAGATATTCGTGGATGTCGAGCAGGCGGCAGCCCGGGAATATCTTGTCGAATTGATACTTCAGCAACTGGTCCATGCAGGTGCCGCAGGAGACGATCACGGTCTTGATGTCGAGATAGTTGAGCGTATTGGCGACACGGTGAAACAGCACGCGGTTGTGCGTGGTAATCGCCTGGCCTTCGTCCTCGTTGCCCGATGAGGTCTGCGGATAGCCGCAGCACAGATAGCCGGGCGGCAGCACGGTGATGGCGCCGATCTCGAAGAGCATCGCCTGGGTCGCCAGTCCCACTTGCGAGAACAAACGCTCCGAACCGCAGCCGGGAAAATAAAACACCGCATCGCGATCTTCGTCGGCTTGCTCTGCGAGCTTGCGCGGATTGCGGATGACCGGAATCAGCGTGTTGTCCTCGAGATCCAGCAAGGCGCGCGCAGTCTTTGACGGAATCTCCGCCGGCAGCGGCTTGGCAATGAAGTGGATGATCTGCGCTTTGAGCGCGGGTCGCCCGAGCGTGGCGGGGGGTTGCCTGACCGCTTCCTGGATCAGTCCCAGCGATTTGCCAATGGCATGGCCAAGGCGCTGCGCCTTGTAGCCCAGCCGTATCATGATACCGCGCAGCAGCTTGATGCTGGCGGGATCGGTGGCATTGAGGAAGGCCATCGCCGCCTTGGCCCCGAGATTGAATTTCTTTCTGCCCTGGCGGCGCAAAAAGTTGCGCATGGCGATCGACACATCGCCGTAGTCGATATCGACGGGGCAGGGACTCACGCATTTGTGGCAGACCGTGCAGTGCTCGCCGATGTCGGCGAATTCGTCGAAGTGCATCAGGGAGATACCGCGCCGCGTCTGCTCTTCGTAAAGAAACGCTTCGATCAGCAAGGAAGTGCCGAGGATTTTGTTGCGCGGGCTGTAGAGCAGGTTGGCGCGCGGCACATGCGTGGAGCAGACCGGTTTGCACTTGCCGCAGCGCAGGCAGTCCTTGACCAGGGACGAAATGGAACCGATCTCCGATTGTTCCATGATCAGCGATTCGGTACCGAGCAGGCTGAAGGATGGCGTGTAGGCATTGGCCAGGTCGCCGCCGGGCATCAGCTTGCCCTTGTTGAAGCGGCCGTGCGGATCGATGCGCTGCTTGTAGTCGCGGAACGGCCGGATTTCCTCTTCGCCGAGAAATTCCAGCTTGGTGATGCCGATGCCGTGTTCGCCGGAAATCACCCCGCCCAGGCTGCGCGCCAAACGCATGATGCGCTCCACGGTGCGATACGCCGTCTGCAGCATGGCATAGCGGTCGGAATTCACCGGAATGTTGGTATGCACGTTGCCGTCGCCGGCATGCATGTGCAAGGCGACGAACACTCGCCCGCGCAGCACTTCCCGGTGGATCGCTTCGATTTGCGTCAGCACCGGACGGAACACGTTGCCATCGAAAATGGTTTCGAGCAAAGGCTTGAGTTCCTGCTTCCACGACACCCGCAACGAATAATCCTGCAGGCGCTCGAATACGGTTGCGGCATTGGATTTGACCACCGGCACAGGATGCCAGCGCTTCGGCGCCGGCTTCGGCGGCGGCAATGGATGCCAGCGGCGCGGCGGCGGCCAGGGTGCGTCAAGGCTGTCGAGCAGCAATTGCCAGCGGTCGCGCGTTTCAAGCACGACTTCCAGCGCTTGGGCGCGACGGTCGCCGATGATTTCCCTCTTGTCGAGCGCGGTGTCGCCCAGATGCAGGGGCCATTGGTCGATGTCGCTGCGCAGGAACTCGGCCAGGGCGTTGCACAGCGCGACCTTGTTGGCCAGCGAAAGTTCGATGTTGATGCGCTCGATGCCGTCGCAGTAATCGCCCATGCGCGGTAGCGGGATCACCACATCCTCGTTGACCTTGAAGGCATTGGTGTGGCGCGAGATGGCCGCGGTGCGGGAGCGGTCGAGCCAGAATTTCTTGCGCGCCTCGCCGGTTACGGCAATGAAACCCTCACCCGAACGCAGGCTGGCGATGCGTACGACTTCGGCAGCGGCACGCGTCACCCGAGTTTCCTCGGCGCCGGCGATATCGCCGATCAGCACCATCTTGGGCCGTCCCCTGCCCCCTTTCCCGCCGCGCGCCTTGGTGGTGTAGCCGACGGCGCGCACGTAACGTTCGTCGAGATGTTCGAGGCCGGCGAGCATCACGCCTGCCCGCGCTCCCGCTCCGCCGGGCTTGAAGTAGTCGGTGATTTCGACGATGCTCGGCACGGCTTCATGCACCGGACCGAAGAACTCCAGGCAGACGGTGCGTGTATGCGCCGGGAGCTTGTGGAGGATCCATACCGCAGAAGTGATGAGGCCGTCGCAACCTTCTTTCTGCACGCCGGGCAGGCCGGCAAGAAACTTGTCGGTGACATCCTTGCCGAGACCGGTCTTGCGGAAGCTTTTGCCCGGAATCGCGAGGAACTCTTCGGCCAGTTGCCGGCCGGCATCGTCGGTGCGCTTGAGGCGGAAGGTGGCGGTTTCCTGATCGTGAATCTTGCCCAGGTTGTGACCGATGCGCTCGACCTCGAGCCAGTCGCCATCCGGCGTGACCATTTTCCATGAAGCCAGGTTGTCGAGCGCGGTACCCCACAAGACCGCCTTCTTGCCCCCGGCGTTCATGGCGATATTGCCGCCGATGCAGGAGGCGTCAGCCGAAGTCGGATCGCAGGCGAACACCAGTCCGGCATTTTCGGCGGCTTCCATGGCACGCCGTGTCACCACGCCGGCGCCGGTGCGCAACGTTGCGTAGGGCTGGGAAACGCCCGGCAGGGTGGTCTGTGCGACTGCGCTCAGATCAATCAACTTTTCGGTGTTGATGACAGCGGAATAGGGCGTGAGCGGCACCGCTCCGCCTGTGTAACCGGTACCACCGCCGCGCGGAATGATGGTCAGGCCGAGTTCGATGCAGCCGCGCACCAGCGGCGCGACTTCAGCTTCGCTGTCGGGCGTCAGGACTACGAAGGGATACTCGATGCGCCAGTCGGTGGCATCGGTGACGTGACTGACGCGGGCGAGGCCGTCGAAGCAGATGTTGTCGCGGCGCGTGTGCTTGAGCAGAACGCGCAGCACTTCGCGACGCTTCTCGCGGGTTTCCGCGAACCAGGCAGCAAAGCCTTGCACCGCCTGCTCCGCCGCTGCCAGCAGCTGGGTCACGGCGGGATTGCCGCTGCGCCGCTTGTCGATTTCACGCAGGCGATGGCGCAAGGCTTCGACCAGCGCCTCGCGCCGCTGCGGGTTGGCAAGCAGGTCATCTTCGAGATAGGGATTGCGCTGCACCACCCAGATATCGCCGAGCACCTCGTAGAGCATGCGCGCCGAACGGCCGGTAACGCGCTCGTCGCGCAGTTTTTCAAGCACCCGCCAGGCGTCGTGGCCCAACAGGCGGATGACGATCTCGCGGTCGGAGAACGAAGTGTAGTTGTAGGGAATCTCGCGCAGGCGGACGGACATGAGGAGAAAGAGTAAGAAGGGGTTTAACGCCGGAACGGATTGAACAGGCTGACACCAGCGGGTTCGAAGTGGTTGGTATTGCGGGTTGCCACGGTAAGACCATGGACGAGGGCTGTGGCGGCGATCAGCAGATCGGCCCCGTCGTGCCCAAGTTGCGCGGACAGACGCCCCCAGCGTAGCGCGATGCTAGGCGTGATCGACAGAATCCTGTCGGCGTAAAGACGCGTCAGGCTCTCCAGCCAGGCCGCCAGCTCATCGGCGAAAGCGGGCATCGCTTTGCGCTGCTTTTCGATGCCCCGCTCGATCTCGCCCAGCGTGACGACGCTCAGGAACAACTGATCGTCACGTTGCTTCGACAGCCAGCGCAGAACCCCGGCATCGGGCTTGCTCTTCCTGATCTCTGAGATGACCATGGTGTCAAGTAAAAACATCAGAACTCAACCTCGCGCAATTTCACATTTGCGTGGCTGACCGGGAAAGCCTCTCCACCTTTGGGAATGGCGAGAAGGTGGGCGACGAAGCCGGGTGCACCGGAGCGGGCGCTGTCGCGCAAGGCCCGATAGCTCGCCTCGGACAGTACCACGACCGCATCCCGTCCGCGTCGCGTGACATGCTGCGGTTCGCCGTGCAAGGCGGCCTCGACGACTTGGCTGAACTGAGCCTTGGCGTCCTGTAATCGCCACTGCGCTTTGTGCATGGCTGACATTTCCTCTTGGATCAAAACTGGTCAGATTATCTAGTCTGTTGTCGATCAGGTCAAGACGCCTGGCCGGCACCCAAGACTCGAAGCAGCTTGCCTGCCGTTACCTGATCTGGACGTGGGCTCACATCGTCATCTTCTATTGTGTCTTGGGCGGGGCGGCCTGGCTGCTCAATCAGTACAACTGAGACTTGGGGTAAATCGGTGAGATAGCCCTCGGCTATTCGCCGCAACGCGCGCTTGAGATATCATGTGTCTTACCGCGTCTTACTTTTCTGGAGTTGTCATGGATACTGTTCGTGTTTCGAGCAAAGGCCAAATCGTCATTCCCAAGAGCCTGCGCAGCGCTTTTCATATCGAGGCGGGCAATGAACTGACCATTTTCGCCGAGGGCGACGAAATTCACCTGCGTCGTGCCGAGCAGCGTTTTCACCGCACCGAACCGGCGGCCGGTCGCGGCTTGCTTGCCAAGCCTGGCCGGACGACGCCCGACGCGGCGCAGCTACGTCGCCAGATTGGTGAAATGCTCAAGACACGCAACGCGCCCAATGTTGGCAAGGTATCGAAGTGATCATCCTCGACACCAACATACTGCTGCGCTATTTGCTGAACGACGACCTGGCGCAGGCAGAGCGCGCCACGCGCCTGCTGGAGCGGGCTTCTGCCGTAACCGTACCGCCATCGGTGGTTCTTGAACTCGTCTGGGTTCTGGAGTGCAGCGATTGCAGTCGTGATGAGATCGTCGGCGCCCTGCGTCATGTATTGGGACTCGGCAATATGCGTTTGGGGCACGAATCAGGCTTGTACCGCGCGGTGCAGTGGTACGAGGGGGGCATGGATTTCGGTGACGCCATGCACCTGGGAATGTCTTCACCATCCGACACCCTGATAACATTCGACCGCGAGTTTGTCGGTAAGGCCAAGCGCTTGGACGCCTTCCCGGCGGTCACTCTGTGTCCTGCGAAATTCCCCGCTCGGTGAGCACGTCCGGCAACGATCCGGTCGAGTCCTTCATCGCCCGCTGGCAGTCCGCCGGCGGCAGCGAGCGCGCCAACTACCAGTTGTTCATCGGCGAACTCTGCGATCTGCTTGGACTGCCGCGTCCAGAGCCGGCCCAGGCCGAAGCTGGCGAGAACGCCTACTGCTTCGAGCGCCGCGTCACTTTCCGCCACGGCGACGGCGGCGAGTCCGCCGGTTTCATCGACTGCTACCGGCGCGGCGCTTTCGTGCTGGAGGCGAAGAAGCTCAAACCGGGCGCGCCCGTACTTTTGACGACGCGCTGATGCGCGCTCGCGCTCAGGCCGAGGGCTATGCCCGCGCCCTGCCGGCCGACGAGGGTCGACCGCCGTTCCTGGTAATCGTCGATGTCGGCAACGTCATCGAGCTGTATGCCGAATTCACGCGCAGCGGCGCCACCTACACACCTTATCCCGATCCGCGCAGCCATCGCATCGCCCTGTCCGACTTGGGCCGCGAGGAGATTCGCGCGCGCCTCCGTCTGCTCTGGCGGGAGCCGCTGGCGCTCGACCCGGCGCGCAAGACCGCGCGCGTCACGCGCGAGATCGCCGCCCATCTGGCCGAGGTGGCGAAGTCGCTGGAAGCTGCCAACCATGCGCCGGAAGCCGTCGCCGGATTCCTCACGCGCTGCCTGTTTTCGATGTTCGCCGAGGATGTGCAACTGATTCCCAAGGGCGCCTTCACCGAGTTGCTGCTGAGTCTCAAGGACGATCCCGGTCAACTCGTGCCGCTGATCGGCGCGCTGTGGCAGGAGATGGATCGCGGCGGCTTCTCGGTGGTGCTGCGCCAGGTCCTGCCGCAGTTCAACGGCAAGCTGTTCAAGAATCCCGCGGTGATTCCTTTGACGCGAGAGCAGATTGCGCTGCTGATCGAGGCCGCCAAGGCCGACTGGACTCTGGTCGAGCCGGCCATCTTCGGCACGCTGCTGGAGCGTGCGCTGGACCCCGCCGAGCGTCACGCCCTGGGCGCCCACTACACGCCGCGCGCCTATGTCGAACGCCTGGTCTTGCCGACCGTGATGGAGCCGCTGCGCCAGAGTTGGCAGTATGTCCAGGCTGCCGCCCTGCTGCTCGCCAACGAGGGCAAGGACAAGGAGGCCATCGCCGAAATCCGCGCCTTCCACCGCCGCTTGTGCGAACTGCGTGTGCTCGATCCGGCCTGCGGCAGCGGCAATTTCCTGTATGTGACGCTGGAGCACATGAAGCGTCTCGAAGGCGAAGTGCTCAACCAGCTCCACGAATTCGGCCACGGCCAGGCGCAGATCGAGACCGAGGGTTTTGCGGTCGACCCGCACCAGTTCCTCGGTCTGGAGATCAACCCGCGCGCCGCCGCGATAGCCGAGCTGGTGTTGTGGATCGGCTATCTGCAATGGCATTTCCGCATTAGAAACAAGAATGCGGGCGCCGGCCTGCTGAATCCGATCTTGCGCGATTTCAAAAACATCGAATGCCGCGACGCGGTGCTGGCCTACGACAGGATGGAGTACGTGATGGACGCGCACGGCGTTGCCGTCTCGCGCTGGGACGGCAAAACCATGAAGACGCATCCCGTCACCGGCGAGCCGGTGCCCGACGAGACAGCGCGCGTGCCGCTGGATCGTTACGTGAATCCGCGCTGCGCCGCATGGCCGGCGGCGCATGTGGTGGTAGGCAATCCGCCGTTCATCGGCGCGTCGACCATGCGATCTGCTTTGGGCGACGGTTATGTGGAAGCTTTACGTGGCGCCTGGCAGGAGGTGCCCGACTCGGCGGATTTCGTCATGTTCTGGTGGCACCATGCGGGGCAGTTGGTGCGTGAGGGAAAGCTTTCGCGGTTTGGTTTCATCACTACCAATTCGCTGCGGCAGACGTTCAATCGGAGGGTGCTGGCTGCTGCTCTGGAGCGCGGGGCGGCGGGAGATTCGCTGCTCCCTTCACGCGCGTCCGCTAAGGCGGTCGCAGCGACTCCCCCGCCGCCCCGTTTGCATTTGGCCTTCGCGATTGCCGACCACCCCTGGGTCGACAGTGCGGATGGGGCCGCCGTGCGGATTGCCATGACCGTCGCTGCGCTGGGTGAAGGAGAGGGGCGATTGTGCAGCGTGATTGCCGAACGCGAGGGCAGCGGTGAAGGGTTGGACGTTGAACTGGTCGAGCGTACCGGAACGATCCATGCCGATCTGACCATCGGCGCCAACGTTGCGGGAGTTTCGTCGCTGCGAGCGAATGGCGAACTTACGTCTCGCGGACTCATGCTGTTTGGTGCTGGCTTTATTGTCACGCCGGAAGAAGCTTTACGCCTCGATGCCGATGCGCCGATCAAACCTTATCGTAACGGCCGCGACCTCACCGACCGGCCGCGTGGCGTCAAGTTGATCGACCTATTTGGGCTCAGTGCCGAAGAAGTACGTGCCCGATATCCGGCTACTTTCCAGTGGGTACTTGAGCGCGTGAAACCCGAACGTGACCACAAGCGCGATAAATCAATTAGCGAGAACTGGTGGCTCCATGGTCGCCCGCGCCCCGAACTGCGCAAGTTCCTCGTTGGCCTGCGACACTACATCGCCACCGTGGAAACTGCCAAGCATCGCGTCTTCCAGTTCCTCGATGCCAGTATCGCACCGGACAACATGCTGATCGCCATCGCCATTGACGATGCGTATGCGTTGGGCGTGCTTTCCAGCCGCATTCATATTGTCTGGGCGCTGGCGACTGGCGGCACGTTGGAAGATCGTCCGCGCTACAACAAGTCACGCTGCTTCGAAACCTTTCCCTTCCCTGCTTCCACACCAGAGCAGCAAGCTTGCATCGGCGAACTTGCGGAACAACTTAATGCTCACCGCAAGCGCGTGCTGGCCGAGCATGAGGAACTTACGCTGACCGGCCTCTATAACGTGCTGGAGAAGCTGCGTCATGGCGAGGCGCTGACGGCGAAGGACAAGCTGATCCACGAGCGCGGCCTGGTGGCAGTGATGCAATCGTTGCACGATGAACTCGACGCCGCGGTGCTCGATGCCTATGGCTGGCACGACCTCATTGGCCAACACTCAGACGACGCGACGCTGCTTGAACGCCTTGTCGCCCTCAACACTGAGCGCGCTGCCGAAGAAGCGCAAGGCACGATCCGCTGGCTGCGCCCCGATTTTCAAAATCCCCAGCCTACCCAAGCGTCAATGGCGGGGATGGAGGTTTCCCCGCCGACGATTTGCACCCCGGAATCAAAGGCGGGCACTAGTGATAACCAGGAGGAGGTTGGGACACCCCCGTCCCCGCCCGCTCCCACCGTCAAACAAGCCTGGCCAAATACACTCCCCGAACAAGTCGCCGCCGTCGCCCGCGTGCTGTCCGCCGCAGCCACACCGCAAACCCTCGCAGACCTCGCCGCCCACTTCAAGGGCAAAGGCCCGTGGAAGAAACGCCTGCCGCAACTCCTCGATACCCTGGTCGTCCTCGGCAAGGCCAGAGCGCTGGAAGACGGCCGCTGGATGGGGTAAGGTATCGAAAGCTGACTCAGGAGACAGCACTATGAATACCAATGAACTGATCGATGTAGCCTCTTCGCTGCCGCTGGAAGAGCGAGCGAAAGTGGTCGATTCGCTGTTGCAGACATTCAATCGTCCGGACGAGACTCTAGCAGCGACATGGCTCGCCCTTGCGCGACGGCGGCTTGCGGAGTTGCGCTCGGGTGAGGTCAAAGCCGTTCCCGGCGATGAGGTATTCACGCGCATCCGCCAACGTTACGGCGCATGAGTTTTTCGTTTCACCCCGAGGCGGCAGCGGAATTCGAGGCGGCCGTCGAGTGGTACGAGGAACGCAGCGCCGGGCTGGGCCTGGATTTCGCGACCGAAATTCGCCAAGCCATTCTGCGCGCCGAGTCTATGCCTCTTGCCTGGACTCTGATCGACGGTGACATCCGCCGTGTCCTGGTCCACCGCTTTCCTTATGGGATCCTCTACGCATCTGACGGCGGTCATCTCCATGTCGTCGCAGTCATGCACCTGAGCCGGGAGCCGGGTTACTGGCGACACCGCACATAACAATGCTCCTACCGAATATCGAAAATGCCATTATCGACCGGAAGAAATTGGCCGACTATGTGCTGAACGCCAGCCACCCGGAGGGACGACACAAGGCCCGTGTGTTTCTTGCTGCCCTAGGAATTGTGCCAGCAGACGCCGAATGGCTGGCAAACGCAATCCTGGCCGGGATTCGGAAATCGGATGCGGACTTACAAGCCAATACGAGTTGGGGTCCGATCTATCGTGTCGATATGGATATCACTCGCGGACAAAGATGTGCGAAGGTACGAACGGCTTGGCTATGCGCGACGGAAGAGGTTAGACTTATTACATGTTTTGCGATTGGAGAATGCGATGAAACTTCTTGATGTCGTAGCGATCGTGGAAGACATGCCAGAAATGCATCTCGCCAAAGGCCAGGTTGGCACCATCGTTGACGAATTGGACAAGGATTTCGTACTGGTCGAATTTGCCGACTCTGACGGAGTGACGTATGCCATTGAACCCATTTCCGTTCGCCAGCTCATGGCGCTACGTCATACACCGTCGTTAGCCGCATAGGATCGCCCTGATACGATCCGGCCTTTTTTGTTTATTCGCCCACCCCGATGCACGACACATAACGCAGGATTCCCATGTGGAAAAAAATGGGAAAAAGAAAAAAAGAGAAAAAAGGGCCAGGCACGAGATACGTGCGAACGAATCCGTGGGCGGATAGTCACCGGATGGGGTAGGCTTCGAATTAATCAAGGAGATGAACAATGACCCACGTTGCCGAAGAGCTGGCTTCACTGGCGGCCAAGCTTCCGCCAAGCGAGCGACTCGAACTGGTCGAAAACATACTAGCAACGCTCGACAAGCCCGATCCAGAGATCGCTGCTGCCTGGGCTAGCGAGGCGCGAGACCGGCTTGCTGCCTACCAGCGTGGTGAATTAACTGCGGTTAGCGAAGAAGAGGTTTTCGGCGATCCCGCCGGGCGATGAGAATCCGCTACCTGACGATCACCCAGCTTGAGATTGCCGATGCGGCCGAGTACTACGCCGCTGTTTCGCCGGGGTTGGGAACGGCCTTCAAGAAGGAACTCCGGCAACTGATGCGACTTGTCGCGACCATGCCCACCGCATGGCCGCCCAGCGGCGAAGGAACTCGCAAGTGCCTGATGTCCCGCTTCCCTTATCTGGTGATCTATACCACCTTGCCGGATGAGTTGCTGGTCCTTGCGGTTGGGCATCAGCATCGCCAGCCGGGCTACTGGCGGGAGCGGCTGGCGATGTTGAAGTAAGAGGGAAGCGGGCCGATTAGGATAGGCTGAGATAGTCGGCGCGCCAGTAGTCCGATTGCCTCTCCGCTACACTTTGGATATACTTTCCGTATATCCATAAAGGAAAGACGAGATGCGCACCACGACGGTATTCAAGTCGGGGAATTCCCAGGCTGTGCGGTTGCCCAAGGATTTGCAGTTCGATGTGCGCGAGGTGGAAATCCTCCGGCGCGGCGATGAAGTGGTGCTGCGCAGGATTCCCAAAAAGCTGGCTGCGGCATTTGATCTGTTGACCTCGCTGTCGGATGACTTCATGGCCGATGGTCGGCAGGACTCGCCGCCACAACAGCGCGAAGCGCTGTGATGGTGCGCTTCCTGCTCGACACCAACATCTGCATCTATATTGCCAAGCGACATCCGCCGGAAGTGGCCAGGCGCTTCGCGCGTGCGAGTGCGGGATCGTTGGGTATGTCCTTCATTACCTATGGCGAATTGCGCTATGGCGCGGAGAAAAGCGCCAAGCGCAAGGAGAATCTGAGTACGCTGGATCGCCTCGTCGAATTGGTGCCGGTGATCGGTCCGACGGCGGAAATCGGGGAAACTTATGGTGCGATCCGGGCACACTTGGAGCGTCTGGGACGGGCGATAGGCAACAACGATCTTTGGATCGCAGCGCATGCCTTGATGCTTGGCGTCACCCTGGTGACCAACAACATTGCCGAATTCGAGCGTGTGCCTAAACTCAAGTTGCAGAACTGGGTCGAGTAATCCCCCCGCGCTGAACAAGACACGGCGACATTCCCGTAGCTCAAGGCTGCAATGGTGGCAATGGTGGTATTGGGCATGCCCATTTCCCCGGGTACAGTGGTCGTTGAATGGGATAATGGCGGCACTGTAGTTTCAGCTTTCCGCTCGTCCTGTGCCGAATTCCGCCTCCCTGCTGCGCAAGCTATTCCACCTCGCCTGGCCGGTCCTGATTGCGCAGCTTGCGGTGATGGCCAACGGTGTGATCGATACCGTCATGGCGGGGCGCCTGTCGGCGGTCGATCTTGCGGCGGTGGGTATCGGTGCCTCGATCTATATCACCATCTTTGTCAGCGTGATGGGCCTGCTGCTGGCATTGACGCCGACGGTTGCGCAACTCTATGGCGCCGGTCAGTATCCGGAAATCGGCGAGGAGGTGCGGCAATCGATATGGCTGGCGTTGCTGTTGAGCGTCATCATGATGTTCCTGCTGCTGAATCCCGATCCGTTGCTGGCCTTGTCGCAACTCCAGCCGGAGGTCGAATTGCGGGTGCGCGCCTATCTCGATGCCCTGGCCTGGAGTGTGGTACCGGCGCTGCTGTTCCGGATTTTCTACGGCTTTACCAGCGGTATCGCGAAAACGCGGCCGATCATGGTGTTCAATCTGGTGGGTCTGGTGCTCAAGCTGCCATTGAACATGTGGTTCATGTATGGCGGATTGGGCGTGGCGGCGATGGGCGGCCCCGGCTGCGCCGTCGCCACGGCCATCATCAATTGGCTGACCTGCCTGATGGCCTGGGTCTGGTGCGCACGGGCCGAGGAGTGCCGGAATTACCGGCTATTCACGGGTTGGAGCGGGCCGCGCTGGAAAGATATTGCGAATTTGCTCAAACTGGGGCTGCCCATCGGGGCAACATTCTTCGTCGACGTTACCGCCTTCACGTTCATGGCCTTGTTCATCGCGCGGCTTGGTGCGGCGACCTCCGCTGCGCACCAGATCGCTTCCAATCTGGCCGCACTGGCGTTCATGCTGCCGTTGTCCCTGGGCAATGCCGCCAGCGTGTTGGCCGGACAGGCGCTCGGTGCGGGCGATGCGCGACAGGCACGGCATGCCGGTGTAGCGACGATTGCCATCGGCCTGTCCTGCGGTGTGCTGGCCGGGCTGGTGCTCTGGTTCGGTGCCGGCTTTTTTGCCGGTCTCTATACCAGCGATACGGAAGTGCGGCAACTGGCGACGCTGCTGATCGGCTACGTTGCCGTGTATCACGTTTTCGATGCCTTGCAGGCAGTCGTCATGAGCGTGCTGCGTGGCTACAAGAAAACCACCGTGCCGATGCTGATCTATGCCGTCGCGCTGTGGGGTGTCGGACTGGGCGGCGGCTATACGCTGGGATTGACCGACCGGATAGCCACGCCGGCCGGCGCTGCGGGCTTTTGGCTGGCGGCAGTTCTCAGTTTGATGCTGGGCGGCGGGCTGGTGAGCGTTTACTTCGATCGGGTCTCGAAATTAGCGAGGGACCATGATCTTCGGTAAACTGGCATCAATGAAGTCCGATCCGATACCAGTGAATATAGCGCCTGAGCGTTCCGTGAACCAACCATCCGTTCCATCGATTGTGCATGATCAAGCCGGCAAGGAAATTGGATGAGTACCTTGGCACGCTGGTTACTCGGGTTGTTCGGCTGGAAAATAATCTACGTTTCTCCGCCCGTACCCAAAGCGGTTCTTATTTTCTATCCGCATACCTCGAACTGGGATTTCGTCATCGGCATCCTCACGCGCAGCGTGGTCAGGTTGCCGGCTCGCTATGCTGCCAAGGACACCTTGTTCCGCTGGCCTTTAGGCTGGATTTTTGCCAAACTGGGCGGCGTGCCGGTAAACCGGCGTGAGCGCACCGGTCTGGTGGCCCAACTGGCGGAAGAGTTCAAGCGGCATGAGTCTTTTTACCTGGTAATTACTCCGGAAGGTACGCGTCGCGCCACCAGCAGCATCAAGAGCGGCTTCTACCGCCTGACCATGATGGCCAAGGTACCTCTCGGTTGCGCGTTCATAGACTACCGCCGCCGCGAGGTGGGGGTGCTCGGCTATCTGAATCTCACCGGCAATCAGGAAGAGGATTTGGGGAATATCGTAAAAATTTATGCTGGCCGCCGCGGCAAACATCCGGCCCAGGAAGGACCTCTGGTTTTTGCCCCTGAGTCGGCTCGCGGCGGCAGTTAATTCCAGATCAGACCAATGGATCCAAGGATTTTCAAGTTTGAAGTGACCGCGGATGGCTTGGCCGGACCCGGCTTCGGCATCATCGCCGCCTATGTTCCCGGCGAGATGGACTGGCCGGCAGTGGTTGCCCTGGCCTGCGATCCCTGCCACGACCCCGGCCGCCCGATCAAGGACATGATGCCAGCAGCCATCCAGTACATGTGCGGAGACATCGGCACCGCGCCAGACAGTTTGTGCTGGACTTTGATCGATGCCGTGGGACGCTTCACCTTAGCCATTCCGAAGTGGCCCGACAACACCCGCCCCGGCCTGCCCGAAGTCACCTACCAGCGTTTCGCGACCGGCATCAGCGTCGAGGCGTTTCTCAAGGAGACCGGTGCCTCCGGCGAAGTGGCACTGGAGATGCTCTCCGCAGCGAGCGAGCAGCCTCGCTTGGAGGAAGAAACACCGTCGATGCAGGATTTTCTCGATGCCATCGAATCCCACAACAACCTGCCTGTGCCCAGCACCCTGTTCCACATGGTTGACGAAGCCGTCGCCAAGGGCGAGATCAAGAAAGTCGCCTCGGTGCTGCAATCGGACCCGGTGATTTCGCTTTCGCTGATCAATTACGCGAACGCCGCCCGGTTCATCGGTGCGGAGAAGACCGCGTCGGTGCATCAGGCCGTGGTGCGCCTGGGCATGGATTTCGTGCATCGGGTGGTCTTCGTTGCCACCATGATGATGAGATATCAAAAAGGCCAATGCAGCAACTTCAATTACCAGGCCTACTGGATGAACTCGCTGGCGACAGGCGCCGCCATGCGCGCCTTGCTGCCGGAGTACGAAATTCCCGCCACCATGGCCGACGATGCTCATGCCACGGGGCTGGTGGCGGGCATCGGCTGGCTGGCGGTGGCGGAAACCTTTCCGGCCCTGATGGCGAAATACATTCAGCGCTGCCATGGCAAGGATCCGTTGCCCAAGATACGCTTGCAGAACGAGATTTTTCCCTGCCCGATCCGCCTTGTTTCGGAACGTTATCTGCAGCGTTTTTCTTTTCCCGATGTGGTGCATTCCACCATCGCCGGCAAGGCGGAAGGACGCCACAATCTCGGCGAATGCCTGGCGCGTGCGACACGCGTGGCGCAGAAGCTCGCGCCCCTGCCCTACCTGGCGGTATTGCCGCTGACGGATGTGCCCTCCGCCTGCCGCGAGGAATGGGATCGCTGGCAAAGCCTGTTCAAGAGCGCCAAGCGCTGATTGCCGGTCAACTTCGGCAACTTCCCCGGTCAGCCTTGTCATGATCCTGTTGCGCAACCTATGTTTTGGCCGCAACGGGCAGAAGCTGGTCGAGGATGCCAGCCTGCAATTGCATCCGGGCTGGAAGATTGGCCTGATCGGCGCCAACGGCAGCGGCAAGTCTTCCTTCCTGGCGCTGTTGCGTGACGAACTGCATGCCGAAAGCGGCGACCTGGAGGTGCCGAATGCCTGGGTCATGGCGCATGTCGCGCAGGAGACACCGGCCTTGCCCGACGCCGCAATCGAGTTCACACTCGACGGAGATACCGAACTGCGCGCCATCGAGCGGCAGTTGGCGGAAGTGGGAGTCGCTTCCGAGGCGACTCACGAAGGACATCTGATCGGCGAGCTGCATGGACGCCTCGGCGAGATTGGCGGCTATGCGGCACGGGCGCGGGCTGCCGAGCTGCTGCATGGCCTGGGATTTTCCGACGAGGATTTTTCCCGTCCGGTGGCGGATTTTTCCGGTGGCTGGCGAGTACGCCTGAATCTAGCGCGCGCCTTGATGTGCCGGTCGGATTTGCTGCTGCTCGACGAGCCCACCAATCACCTCGATCTGGACACGGTGCTGTGGCTGGAGAACTGGCTCAAGACTTATCCGGGTACGCTGATCCTGATCTCGCATGACCGGGATTTTCTCGATGCCGTGGCCGACCACACGCTGCATATCGAACAGGCCCGGCTCAAGCTCTACAGCGGCGGTTACAGCGATTTCGAACGCCTGCGCGGCGCGCAACTGGCGCTGCAGCAGTCCTTGTATGAAAAACAGCAGCGCGAGAAAAACCATCTGCGCAGCTATATCGAGCGCTTCCGCGCCAAGGCCACCAAGGCACGCCAGGCGCAGAGCCGCATCAAGGCCCTGGCGCGTATGGAAGAAGTGACGGCGGCGCATGTCGATACACCCTTCACGTTTCGCTTTCGCGAAGCCGAGGCGGCTCCCGATCCGCTGCTGGTGGTGCATGACGGACGCGCCGGATATGGCGAGAAAACCATACTTTCCAATATCCAACTCACCTTGCGCCCCGGCCAGCGTCTGGCGCTGCTGGGACGCAACGGTGCGGGCAAGTCGACCTTGGTCAAGTTGCTGGCCGGCGTCGAATTGGGCGGACTTGCGTCATTGTCCGGTTCGCGGGTGGAAGGCAAAGGCCTGAAGGTAGGCTATTTCGCCCAGCACCAACTGGAGCAGTTGCGCCCGGACGAGTCGCCCATGCAGCATCTGCTGCGCCTGGATGGCCGCACGCGTGAGCAGGAACTGCGCACCTATCTGGGCAGTTTCGATTTTCGCAACGATATGGCGACGGCGCCCTGCGGACGTTTTTCCGGCGGAGAGAAATCGCGCCTGGCCCTGGCCTTGCTGATCTGGCAGAAGCCCAACCTGCTGCTGCTGGATGAACCGACCAACCACCTCGACCTCGAAATGCGCGAAGCACTCAACCTCGCCTTGCAGGAATACGAGGGCGGCGTGGTGCTGGTATCGCATGACCGGCATTTGCTGCGCACCACTGCCGACGAGTTGTGGCTGGTGGCGGGCGGCCGCGTGCAGGCCTTCGACGGCGACCTTGACGATTATTCCAGCTGGCTTGCCCGGCAGCGCTCTGCCGAGGCCGTTGCGACGCCGGGCAAGAGCAAGCAGGCGAACCGCGTCGACCGCGCCCAGGCCGCATCACAGCGCCAGGCGCTTCTGGAACGGCGGCGGGGCTTGCAGAAAGAAACGGCCAAAATCGAAAAGCAGCTTGCCGAGAAGCAGAGCGAACTCACGCTGCTGGAGGCCCGCCTTGCCGACCCCCTGCTGTATGCCGCCATGGAGGATCCTGCCGCGGCTTCGGCGTTGGTGCAGGACTTGCACCAACGCAAGACCGGACTTGAGCGTGCAGTCGAACAGGATGAGGAACGCTGGCTCGAACTGCACGACGCCCTCGACAATTTGCCTTCTGCCTGAAGCCGGGGCCGCCTATACTCTGCCCGAGACAGAGGCACGGAGCGGAGGCACCATGAACCAGACCGAGCGTTTTTACAAGATCGACCAGATCCTGCACGAACGCCGCGTGGTCACTTTCGGGCATTTGCTGGAGGCTCTCGAAGTCTCGCCTGCCACCTTGAAGCGCGATCTGCAATACCTGCGCGATCGGCTTAACGCGCCCATCGTCTATGACCGCGAAGCGGGCGGCTACCGGTTCGAAGCACCGCAACGCCATGCCGCCAAACACGAATTGCCGGGACTGTGGTTCAACGCCTCGGAAATCCATGCGCTGCTGATGATGCAGAACCTGCTCGAAGAAGTTCAGCCGGGCCTGCTCGGTCCGCACATTGCACCTCTCCAGACACGACTCAAGTGCCTGCTGGGCAGCCAGGACGATGCGCCCGAGGAAGTCGCCAGGCGCATACGCATTCTGCATGCCGCCAAGCGTCGCGCCGATCTCAAGTACTTCGATCTGATCGCCTCGACCCTGCTCAAGCGGCGGCGTCTCTTCATCCGTCATTACAACCGCGGCAGCGACCGGGAGACCGAACGCGAAGTTTCTCCGCAGCGCCTGATCTACTATCGCGACAACTGGTATCTCGATGCCTGGTGTCATCTGCGCGAGGAAATCCGCAGTTTTGCGGTGGATGCGATCCGCCGCGCCGAATTGGTCGACAAGCGGGCGCGGGAAATTGCCAAGCGCGATCTGGACAGTGTCCTGGGCGCCGGCTACGGGATTTTTTCGGGCGCCGCGGTGACCTGGGCCAGGCTGCGATTTACGCCGCAACGCGCACGCTGGGTCGCCGTCGAGCAGTGGCATCCGCTGCAGAAATCGCGTTTTCTGGAAGACGGCCATTATCTGCTTGAACTGCCGTATGCCAACCCGACCGAATTGGTCATGGATATACTGCGCCATGGCTCGGCTGTGGAAGTGCTGGAGCCGGCAGCGCTGAGACAGCTCGTGCAGCAGGAATTGGCTTCGACGCTGTCACGCTACAATCGCCCCAAAGAGGACGAATAACCCGGAGGAGGTGTCATGAGCGAGACCGGTATCGACCGGACTGTTGCTATGCCGGAAGGCTCCGAGGGCAGGGCAATTGCGCTGACCGACAAGGTGAAGCAGACCGCGCTGGACGGCGGCGCGGAACTGGTGGGTGTCGCCGATGTCGCCGCGATGCCGGAGCAAAAGGACAGAGGTCGACAAGAAGAAATGCGGCGACCACATCTTCCGCTACGGATTTCGCACCTTCCAGGGCTTCATGTCCGATCTCTTCGAACGCGCCGCGAATGCACGGACAACCATTGACGGTTATGGCTTGCGCGAGATATGGCAGAACTTCATGACCGGGAATTATTACTACTGCTTCCGTTGCCAGACCTGTTGCCACCGGCATGCAGCCGAGCCGGGGGAGAAAACTTCATGATTCGCGCCAAGTTATCCGGGCATTACCGGGACGATGCGCGCTACCCGGCCGCAATGGTGAATATCACCAATCACTGTAACCTGGCCTGTACCCACTGCTTCATCTTTCGTGATGGCAACCCCAATGAGCAGTCGGCTTCGATCCGCGCGGAAATGGATGATGAAACCATGCTCGAAACTCTCACCGAATTGCGCGACCGGCATGGCATTGCCTCGATGCTGTGGATGGGCGGAGAGCCGCTGCTGCGGCGCAAGCTGCTGAAGAAGGGCGTCCATATCTTTCCGCGCAACATTATCGTTACCAATGGCACGGTACCCTTGATCGACTTCGGCGCCGATGTGCTGTACGTCGTCAGTCTCGACGGGCCGCCCGATCTCAACGACGCCTTGCGCGGCCAAGGCACCTACGCCAAAGTCATGCGCAATCTTGCGCGGCGCCCCGCGGATTTCTCCGCGCCGGTGCAGGTGCAATGCGTGGTCACGCGGCGCAACCAGAGTCGTCTGCATGAGCTGGTGCAGGCGCTGCGGAGCGCTCGCGTGGATTGGATCACCTTCACCTTTTACGTGCCGCGCGCCAATGACTGCAGCGCGGATGCCTGGCCGACCAACACGGATAGGGTCTGGGCGGTGCGCGAGGTGATGCGTTTGCGCGAGGAACACCCCGGTTTCGTCCGGAACTCGCAGCGCAGCCTCGAACTGATGTTGCCGCCGATTTGCGACGAAGTTGTGGCCGCTTGTCCGGCGCAAGACAACGTGCTGCCGCTCTGGATGGAACCAGATGGCTTTGCCACGCCTTTTTGCTGCTACGGCAACGACGTCGATTGCAGCCGCTGCGGTGCCTGGGTGGTTTTCTCCCTGGCCGCCAAATTCGGGCATGAGCGGGACCGTATGGACGTCGAAGCGCGCCATTCAGCCCTGGTCCGGCTCAACACCAGCGAGCGGGCAAGGACCGACCCGTCTCGGTTATAGATTTGCAGGGAGACACCGGGAGAGAACAGGCGAAGAGCTATTGGAGCGGGCGAAGGGAGTCGAACCCTCTTCATGAGCTTGGGAAGCTCAGGTAATGCCGTTATACGACGCCCGCCTTGGCAATCTTGGGGGCTATTCTAGGCAGGTCACTGCCGGCTGGCAACTTGAGCGCTGTCTTTCCTCGCTGTCCTTCCTTCCTGGCCGTTCAGCCATTTGTCAGTATTGGCTGGCTATAATCGTCCATCATTTTCATGGCTCGGCCTGTCTGAGCCGCCACAAGGAGCGCATCGTGAGTTTCAAGGCCTATCTGATCAACCAGGAAGACGGCAAGATCGTCAGTCGTTTCACGGATATGACCGAGGATCAGCTTGACCTAGGCCAGGTGACGATCCGGGTTGCCTATTCGAGCGTCAATTACAAGGATGCCCTGGCGGCCACCGGCGCCGGCAAGATCATCCGGCGCTTCCCCTGCATCGGCGGCATCGACCTGGCCGGCACGGTCACGGCGAGCAGCGATCCGCGCTTTGCCAAGGGCGATGCGGTGATTGCCACCAGCTATGACATCGGCGTGGCGCATCACGGCGGGTTCGCGGAA
>Ga0172373_10002271_pt1 | contig 29720 bp, 24 predicted proteins | sample Lak10m_2_FD_114546 | JGI IMG/M metagenome (GOLD analysis project Ga0172373, IMG submission 114546) | Freshwater microbial communities from Kabuno Bay, South-Kivu, Congo - kab_092012_10m | ecosystem: Environmental > Aquatic > Freshwater > Lake | place: Democratic Republic of the Congo...
CATTGTGTTTATACCGCATTTTGAATGATCACCCATCACCAATCCCATGAACTGTATATCAGTGTCAATTTCTTTGGAAGATTCATAACAATAAGTACTTACGTTACCGTAATTATTTTTTAAGTTAGAAGTATTCGTGTCGGCACCGAGGTTACACCATTCACCAATAATTGAATTTCCGAGAAATCCATCGTGACCTTTATTTGAAAAAGACTGAAATACTACATTGTTAACTTCGCCGCCGACTTTACAATGTGGACCTATGGTGGTAGCGCCGTACACCTTCGTACTTAACTTTAGAGTTGAATGTTCACCTAGCGCTAATGATCCGCGGATAACAGTGCCTTCCATTACCTCAGCGCTTTTTCCAATGTATACAGGCCCTGTGACAGTATTGATTATGGAACCTTCCACGACAGCACCTTCTTCTATGAAAAGTAATTCTTTTGGTCCGATTAATCGGTTCGAGTCACTTAATTTTTGTGAAATCCTATTTTTTGTAATTAATTCGTAGTCCAAGCACAGAACTTCATGATTTTTAGCGTAAAGATCCCAACGCGTGCTTATGATAATTAAACTTTCGTTTTGATATGTTTTTTTTCTTTCACCTGTTCCTTTTGTGGCGATCCATATATTGTCTTGCATTAACATTGTATCACGCTCTAATTCCAATATTTCTTGTGCGAGTTTAAGAGTAGGAATGATACATGCGTTCACTTCAATTGCCTCATGATTTTTTTTAAATCGTTTTTGAAGATAATGTTCTGTTGTAAACCCAATATCTGAGGAGGGAATTAGCACTTTCCATCGTTCTTCATTTGTAAAAATACCCATTCGAAGACAACCGACTGGTCTTGTTAAAGTAAGAGGAGCGAAACGTAAGTGTTGCCCGTTGTCGTGTAAATTAATATGTAGCATGTACATCAGATTTAGTTCGAACTGAAAATAAATACAAAAAGGTAAAGGTCAAGGCGCCGTTAATAATTAACATTTCGTAGCCAAACTTATAATTTCCTACAATCAAATTAGCATTTTTATCCAGTAAATAACAAAATATAGGAACTAGTATGCAAACGACAGGTACAAGCCAGTTAATCTGAGCCACCCTTTTCGTGAAAATTCCAAAAGCAAATAATCCAATTAAGGGGCCATACGTATAAGATGCTAATGTCAGAATAATATCAATAATATCTGTTTTGGGGTTTTGTGAGATATACCAATTAGTTGCCAAAATAATTAGCAAAAACAATACGGAAAATCCTATGTGAACAAGAAGCATAAGTTTCTTCTTTTCAGCCTCTTCTCTCTTTTTAAAATTTAAAAAGTCAATGCAAAATCCTGTAGTCAAGGCTGCCAATGCGCTATCCGCAGATGCATAGGAAGAAGCGGTTATACCCAATAGAAAAAAGATTCCAGCGATGGTTCCAAAATGATCTAATGCAAGAGTAGGGAAGGTGTGGTCTGTTTTAGCGGGTAGCGTAATTCCTTCAGAAAAGGCATAGACGTAAAGGGCACCTCCCAAAATTAAAAACAACAAATTCGTAACCAAAAGAACTCCGGTAAAAGAATACATGTTTTTCTTAGCGTCGTTGATATTTTTACAGGTTAAATTTTTCTGCATGAGGTCTTGATCAAGCCCTGTCATAGCAATTGTCAAAAACATTCCGCCAAAAAAGTGTTTCCAAAAATAATTTTTAGCATTCGGATCATCAAAAACAAAAATTCTTGTCATGGAGTTTCCTTGAGTAGTTTTTGTCTCACTAATTCGATCCCAAAGTCCGAGTAAATCAACATTCAGTGCATTTGCAACAATTACTGTACAAATAACTACCGCACTAATAAGGAAAAACGTTTGAAACGTATCTGTGTAAACTATTGTTTTTATTCCTCCTTTGAACGTATATACCCAAATAAGTAAAATCGTAATACAGGCAGTAAGCCAATAAGGAACCCCGAGGTCATCGAAAAGGAAAAGTTGTAAAACAACCGTTGCGAGGTAAAGTCGAATTGCAGAACCTAACGTTCGTGATAGAATAAAGAAGGCTGCCCCTGTCTTATAACTTACCAATCCCAATCTTTTTTCAAGAAATTCATAAATTGAGGTAACGTTTAATCGGTAATATATTGGCATTAAGAGCTGTGCAATGACGATGTATCCTAAAACGTATCCCATTACAACTTGGAAATAGGCCATTCCATCGTTTACTACTTTTCCCGGTACAGAAATGAACGTAACTCCAGAAAGTGATGCGCCAATCATTCCAAATGCTACCAAATACCAGGGGCTTTGTCTGTCACCAGTGAAAAAAGTATCAGAACTTGCATTACGCGAAGTGAGATATGAAATCAACATCAAAATTCCGAAATAAGCAATAAGAACGGTTATAATAAGTGCCTGTGACATTTAATGTTTTGAGTAAAATTAAAAAGCTTTGTGTTAAGTCTGACGAAAAGTAACCATATCTTTTAACATAACTATATATTTGTAAAAAACATTTTATAAGATGGAAGAGCTAATAGTTGTTGTTTTAATAATTGCCTTATTGAGCATTGTGTGGATAATACATTCATTTTTGAAAAAAGCGGAGTCAAGAGAAATTAAATTTTTACAAATAGAATTAAAAAAGCAACGACAAGAATTTTTCTTACCGAGTCGATTTGAGGCATATCAGCGTGCTATATTATTTTTGGAGCGCATTCACCCGAATAGTTTGGTCTTGCGATTAAATAAACCAGGCTTGCCGGCAAGAGTATTACAAGCAGAAATGTTAAAATCTATTCGTGAAGAGTATGACCATAATGTGGTTCAACAACTTTTTATTTCAGCCACTGCATGGGATATGATGAAGAAGTCTAGGGAGGATGTGGTTAGAATAATAAACTTAGCGGGAGACCAAATGAGTGAAACATCCACTTCATTGGATTTTTCCATGAAAATTTTTGAAATGCTTTCTCAATTAGAGCAACTTGCTGTAGAGGTGACTATTGATTACGTTAAAAGTGAATTTCAGGATAACTTATAGACTTATTTCACCACATGGATATAGCCATGTTTAACTGACTTATCTTCTTCCGCATCACGAACAACAAGCTTGTAGAAATAAACACCTTCCTCAAGCACATCACCAGTCATTGTTTCTCCTCTAAATTGCGGTGAATAAAGAGTCTGTTCAAACACCTTGTTTCCCCAACGATTAAAGATGTAAAGCGTATATTCTTCACATATCTTAAAATGTTCATATAAATTCAATTCGTCATTTATACCATCATTATTGGCGGTAATTATATTAGGGAATTCAAAATCGTCAAAACCATAAATATGCAAAATTGAAGCGAAAACATTTGCTGTATCAGAAATACAACCATACTGAGATGTAATAAATGCACTATAGAATCCCATCTGATCAATATCAATTGGCATAGTAAATGAAAAATTAGTTTGTTCAAAACCCTGAGGTCCTGACCAATTAATCGTACTATTCGGCTCAGCTACAGCACTAAAAGTTATGGGGTCTCCAGGACAAATTGGAGAGGTTGCAGTTAAAACAGGTTCTTCAGGAGTGGGATAAATATACATATTAAAAGTAGTATCGTTTTCACATCCAAAAGTGGAAGTTGCAGTTAAATTTATCGGGTAAATTCCGGCATCGTTAATCGTATAAGTCAAATTTGGAGTAGTGGCTACAACATTGTTATTTATCAACCACTCATAATTCATTGATTCTCCTGTTGGATTAGAGGAGTTATTTGTAAAAGTGAATGGTAAATCTTCACATTGTGTGGTGTCGCCGGAATAGGAAATTAAAGGAATTCCATGCACTAGGAATGTTTGCGTAATTGTGTCGCTGCAACTTACTGTCGAATAATTATCTTGTACGATTAAAGTTACTGAATTATTGCCAGATGCAGGAAATGTATTGGTTAAATCAGCAGTATTTCCAACTTGCTGATTATTGTAGATCCATGAAAAACTATTTTGGGCAGCATAAAGCGTTGAAGCTTCATTGAATGTCATAGGAGCACCTGCGCAAACCTCGTTGTATGTGTAATCGGCAGTTGGATTATTGTAGACAATAAAGCTCTCGGTGATGGTATCGCTACAATTATTTTGTGATGTAGAAACTAGTTGAACACTAATAGTATCTGCACTATTTGTTGGTAGAGGGATGGAGGCACTGTTAAAAGTATTACCATTTAATGACCATAAATTGGAAAGTGTTGAATTATCTGCGATACTCGAGGAGCTTATCAATAGTGTATTGTCTCCAACACAAGCATCTGTCGAAGAAATATCAGCAATCGGAATTTCATGAATTGTAACGGTTTGCGTTATTGAATCAGAACAACCTAAATCAGTTTGTACATATAGTTCCACTTGATACGACCCCGGCGAAGCGAAAACATGGTTAAAAGTGTTGCCATTAGTTGTGAATCCATCAGAGGACGTCCATAATACACTATCTTGAGTGGCATTCTGAAAAGTTGAATTATTTAAAAGGTTTAGTGTGTCTCCAAAACAAACTGATTCAGGAGCATAGGAAGCAGTTACATTTGAAGGTGTTAATATAGCTTGTAAATTCGCAATGCAACCGTTTACAGATGTAATTTGACAAGTAATCACTTGTCCTTGTTGTGGGTTGACAACAGTTGTTGTGTTACTCGTTGAACCATTGCTCCAAAGATAACTTTGAAATCCTGCAGGAGCTGAGAGAATAGCGATATTCAATCCATTTTGAACTTCACAATATCTAGAATCGATTGTAAACGGAGAACAATTTGCTTCCACATATGCATACCCAAAATGAGCTCCTTGTCCGCAATCCCCGGTGGCAAAATCTAGTGTTACATTTTGACCCACATATGCTGAGACATCAACACCGATAGTAACCCAATTTTTATACCTAATCGTTGTCCCTTGTGTATTACAAGTTTGAAATCCAACAGCACTGCCCGAAGCTGCAACGTAATAATAGGTACAAGGAATTACTTGCCCAGATTCATTTAAAAGTTTAGCTTCAAATCGAGGTTGATCTGATGCAGAATGACCTGCATCCTCTAAAACAACAGCATATTTATAGGTAATTAGAGTATTTGTTGGAGTAATATTAAAAACATAACGCAGTCTTTCGGCACCATAACCACTTCCATCATTACCAAGTCGAGCCGAATAGGTGCTCCCGGGGGCAACGATCGGAACATTACCACAAGAATATGGGTCTGTTGCGCTTCCAGTCATTATTGTATGTTGTCCATTAACAATTCCGTTCGTTGGAGTAGAGATCGCACAACATGAACCTGTTTGACCCGTCCAATTCTGAAATGTTCCTGACTCAAAATCGGAATTTGTGCAGCCTGTTTGAGAAAATAGAGCAAGAGTGTTACTAAGAAAAAAAGTGACTAAAAGTAATTTTATCATTGTGTTTTTTCCAAACGCAAATATAAGTACTTTGGTTGCATTCAAAGTTACGTTTTAAGTATTAAACTTTAAATAGTATAAGTTTTGTATCAATTAAGTAATTCAATAACTCCTGCAGCTCCTTGTCCAGTACCAACACACATAGTCACAATTCCGTAACGATTTTTTCTTCTCCTCAACTCGTTAATAAGCTGAACCGTAAGTTTGGCTCCAGTACAACCTAATGGGTGTCCAAGAGCAATAGCCCCCCCATTCACATTAACTATTTCGGGATTAATTCCGGTTTCCCTAATAACTGCTAAAGATTGTGACGCAAATGCTTCGTTCAATTCGAAAAGATCTATGTCTTGTAGTTTTAATCCTGCCGCTTTAATTGCTTTCGGAATTGCATCTACAGGTCCTATTCCCATAATTCTTGGTTCAACACCAACAGTTGCATAGGATGCTAGACGCGCAATTGGTTCTAAATTCAATCGCTTAACCATATTTTCAGACATCACTAAAACAAATGCCGCACCGTCTGAAGTCTGTGAACTATTACCTGCAGTTACGGAACCATTGGCTGCAAATACTGGTTTTAGTTTTGATAAACCGTCGAGATTACTTTTTCTTGGTCCTTCATCAGTGTCTACAGTGTATTTATTAACTTGTCTTTTTTCGGACTCATCTAAAAATATATGTTCAATTTCAACGGGTACAATATCTTGTTTGAATCGACCATTTTGAATAGCATTAAGTGCTTTTTCATGCGATAAAAGAGCAAATTCATCCTGTTCCTCTCGACTAATATTGTAATCTTTCGCTACAGCCTCAGCTGTTAAACCCATTCCCCAATAATAGGTGGGATTCTTTTTTCCTTCAACCGGATTTGGAACGATTCTCCAGCCACCCATTGCCATAATTGACATAGATTCCGCTCCTCCTGCTATAATACAATCAGCCATTCCAGCCTCAATTTTTGCTTGAGCTATCGCTATGGTTTCAAGACCTGATGCACAGTATCTATTAACGGTCATTCCTGGAACTTTTTCTGTTTTTAAACCAAAAAGTGAAATCATTCTAGCCATATTTAGTCCTTGTTCCGCCTCAGGTGTAGCGTTCCCCACTATGACATCGTCAATTTCTTCAGGATCAAGGTTAGGGACGGATTTTAATAGGTGCTCAATAACGCGGGCTGCGAGGTCGTCAGGTCTGTAAAACCGAAATCCACCTTTGCTTGCTTTTCCGACAGCAGAACGAAAACCCGAAACTATATATGCTTTGCTCATTTTTTATTTATTTTATTCGCGACTAATTTAATCAAAATTGGCAATACAGACAAGAAAATAATACCTAAACATACAAGATCGATGTGCTCTCTAATCCATGTAATTTCTCCTAACAGGTAACCAGCAATTGTTAAACTAAAGACCCAAAGAAAACCACCTAAAACATCAAATATGAAAAAGGTTTTATAATTCATTTTTCCAACTCCTGCTGCAAATGGTGCAAAAGTTCGAACAAGCGGTACAAATCTCGCCATGATGATTGCCTTCGTTCCATTTTTTTGAAAGAAAAGTTCGGTTTGATCTAAATACTCTTTCTTTACAAGTTGTCGACCTCTGATCTTATAGGTAAAGACACTGAAACCTATTTTTCTTCCAATCCAATAATTCGAGTTGTCTCCTATTACTGCAGCAATGAACAATAAGGGCAGAAGGATGAAAATATCCATATGACCTGACTTACAGAATAATCCAGCGGTAAATAGTAGTGAATCACCAGGTAAAAATGGCATGGCTACAACACCGGTTTCTATGAAGATGATCATGAAAAGGACGACGTATATTGCCGTTCCATAATTGGAAAACAACCAATCAAAGTCAAGCTCTACAATGTGTTTAAATAATTCTATCATGATTAATCAAATTTTAAAGTTGCGTCGACTTTTTCCTTCCAACCCATAATACCGCCGTCCATTTGGATTAAATTTACCAAGCCATACTCGGTTTCTAAGAAATTTACCAATGCCTCGGCTCGTTTTCCTGATTGACACATTACAATAACCTTATCGAATTTTTTAAGCTCTTCAACTCTCTCCGCGACCTGAGCCATTGGGATGTGTAAACAGTCAAGGTGGGCAGCATCGAATTCGAATTGTTCTCGAATGTCCAAAATGATAGCATTTCCCTGACTGAGAATTGATGAGCACTCGCTTGGGCAAATTTTATTCATGGATGAACTTTAATTAGTTTTTTGGCAAAGTAAAATATTTATTTTCCTTATTCAAGTAAAAAAATGTGGTAAAAATATCACCTGTTCTTGTCAGCTTCGGAGTATAGGTATTGGCCTCCTTATTATTTGGTAAGGATTCAAGTTCTGCTTTGTAAATATTTAAATCTTTGTATTCAGAGGTTTTTCCAGCAATACCGACTTCTATTACATAAGCCTCAGATTGATTTGTCCCTAGGCCATCAAAGAGTTTCCATTGAAAGATTAATTTTGCTTGATTTCGTTGAACAGTATAGATCGAACTGTAGCAAGCGTTTCGAATTCTATAATCGATTTGAATTTCACTGGTTATTTCATTTTTTAAACGTATACTTTCAATCTTCAATGGAAGATATGGAGAGGATGGAATCGTTAATGGAGAATAGAAAAGACTATCTCGACCGTTGAAAAGTAACACATGATTGTAATTACCCATCTGACCCATCTCTAACATTTTCGAAGGATTGTCGTCATTCTTTAAATCCAGATTTGCTCTTTCTAATCGATTTACGGAAATTATTTTATCCATTATGCCATCACCGTCAAAGTCCGTTTCAATAAAAGACGAAGTATATTTTTCGTTTGGAAGTATTTGAAAGGTCCCCTGCAGTGTTAGGCTTAAATAAGTGGAAAAATCTTTTTTTAAACTGTCTGGGATTTCGGTTAACATCATTTCTTGTGTTTCTTTTTCATTTTGCCCGATTTCCGTCGTTTCTTCTTTGCAAGAAACAAGTAGTAAAAGATGAACAATTCCGATTACGGAAATTAAATTTCGAAACATGAACACAAAGATACGTAATGATTTTCAAAAGAATAGACTTAAAATTTTAATCAAAATACGTTTAATTAAAAGATGTTAACTATTTGAATAACAGAATTCTAATATCTTATTGTGAAAAATAATGAAACCTTGAAAGACATCGTTCCGTAACAGCTCAAAAACAAACAACATGACAATATATATGAATTCATTGAGAAATAAAGTGACGAGAAATGCAGCCTTGAAACTTTCGAAACACAGAGAATTAGGAACTAAAAGTAACTTAAGCGTATTTGAGGTAGCGGTATTAATGGATAAATTGAAAAACGCCGAATTAATGGAAGATAATCGCAACACAGTTTTTTTAAGTGCAGCGATGAACTAAGATAAAATAACAGAAGATCCTATCAACTCGTCAGCCTGATACCAAGCAGCGAATTGACCGGGTGTTATCCCTTTTTGTGGTTGATTAAATAGTAAGTAAAACTCATTCGATTTTCGTATGAGTTTCGCTTTTTGAAGTGGTTGACGGTAACGAATTCGGGCAAGAACTTCTACTTCTCCATCTTCTAAAATTTCTTTTGAACTATTCACCCAATTCATTTGCCCTTTTTCCAATTTGAGGGCAATTCTGTTTAAGCCGGGATGTTGATCTGTTTGACCTGTGTAGATAATATTTTTATCTGTATCCGTTCCAATCACAAAACTTGGTTGAGGTCTACCTCCTATATGCAATCCTTTTCTTTGTCCAATAGTGTAATAATGGGCTCCTTGGTGTTCTCCAACTTTTTTCCCTTCTTCGGGATTAAATACGAAAGGTTTACACAATTCCTCGAGGTTGTCATTAGTTATTTTCAGCGAATGATAGTCCAATAATCTAAGGTGATTCTCAGGTATTTCTATAATATCACCTTTTTTTGAAGCTAATTTTTGCTGAAGAAAAATTGGTAGTGAAATTTTACCAACAAAACACAAGCCTTGCGAGTCTTTTTTTTCTGCAGTAATTAAACCTTGTTCTGAGGCAATCTTTCTAACATCTGATTTATCTAAATCACCAATTGGAAATAGTGCTTTTGCTAATTGATTTTCGTTCAATTGGCATAAAAAATACGATTGATCTTTATTTTTATCTACCCCAGCATACAACCCAACATTTCCGTTCTGATCAACTTTTTTACGACAATAATGACCAGTTGCGACATAATCGGCTCCAAGGTCTAAAGCTGCTTTGAGAAAAACGTCGAATTTAATTTCACGGTTACATAATACGTCGGGATTTGGTGTTCTACCTGCCTCATATTCTGTGAACATGTAATCCACGATACGCTCTTTATATTCGTTACTCAAATCGATTACTTGAAAAGGTATTCCGAGTTGTTGAGCGATTAAAAGTGCATCGTTTGAATCATCAATCCAAGGGCAATCGTCGGAAAGTGTAACGGTTTCGTCGTGCCAATTGCGCATGAACATTCCAATAACCTCATATCCTTGTTGGAGTAATAAATATGCTGCCACACTTGAATCTACACCACCAGAGAGACCAACAACTACACGTTTCATACGGTAAAATTACAATCTTATCTTATGATTTTATGCTGTACCCGTTGATTTTCTAAATTTCAGTTCAAAAATTGTATTTTGTTCGTTTGAGCTGACCATTATTTTTCCATTATAGCTCTCCATGGTATGTTTGACAATGCTTAGACCAAGGCCACGATGAGCAGATTTATTCTTGGTAGTATAAAATCGGTCGAAAATTCTATTTATTTCATGAGGAGGTATTTCCTTCCCATTGTTTTGAAAAAGTAATGTTATTTCTCTTTCATCTTCATTGGAGTGAATTCTCACTCTTGCGCCAAATGTTTTTCCATCAAAAGCTTCAATCATATTGTTAAGTAGCAGGTTAGAAATCTGTATGAACTGTTGACGATCAAATAATAAAGTTAATTCTGGTTTAATGTCGACCTCAATTTGTAATTCTGAAACTACATTTTCAAGATGAATATTAACGAGTCTTTGAAGTTCCTCAAAAATGAATACTTTTTCCTTTTTTCCATTATTCATTTGATTTTCTGCAAGTTCATTCAGTTCTTTAACAACTGTAAATGAGGTATTTATTGCTTGTTCAATTGAAAGTTCAAGTAGTTTCTTTTTTTTAGAGGAGTGAAGATAATTTAAAAACTTAAGTGTTAAATTTCCATTAACTAACTCAATGATTAACACTTTTTCAATAGGTTCGTCTAGATTTAAATCAAATATTTTCGCTGCAACCTCGAAAGAAAAAGTGTTAATTTCTTGTTGATTAGAAGAGTTTAACAACTTGCTGATCGAGTTAATTTTTAATCGTTTTTCTTTTCCAGATATCGATGAGCTCAAACGAATTTCTTTGCGATTGGATGTTGAAATATGAGATAAAAATCGAAGTTCAGTTTCATTTAAATTATCTTCCTCAGCAGTCTGTGCATTCGTTAAAAGGGTTTGGTATTCATTTGTTGCGGCTTTCACTATGCCAAGCGGAGTATTCAATTCGTGAGATACAGATGCAATTGTTTGAGAAAAAATGGATTGTTTTTCTAGATTGGTTAATTGATCCGATAACGATTTGTTTGTTTTCACAATTTTATTAATTGATTTTTGAGAAGCATATTTCAAATAAAATAGGTACGAAATAATAATGAGTGCAATGATGGTAATGCTACCTATCCAAATTAATTTGCTTGTTTTTTCTTTTTGATTGGCTAATTCAAACTCTTTTTCCGATTGAATTTTTTTATTGTTAAATTCTTCGACTTGGTATTTTTTTTCGATTTCTTTTCTCAGAATGGCCTTAGATTTTTCTATATTAAAAAGACTGTCTTTTATTAAATAGAAATTTTTATAATGAAAAAGAGCTTTGTCGGCATCTCCATCTTTTTCGTAGATTTCAGCAAGAATTTCATGTGCATCTCGTTTGACATGTATTAATTTATTTTGTGAAGAAAGTTTGTAGGCACTTTTTGCTTCCTTTTTAGCATCAATCGTTCTGTTCAAATTTAACAGTATTTGCGCCTTTAGTATAGATGAAGTTCCTATACCTTCAAAGTCTTCGGTTCCAATTCGCAACTGAATACAGGTATCAATATGTTTTAATGCAATTTTGAATTCTCTTTTCGCATTGAATATTTCGGCTAGATGATAATTAGTTTCAGCTATTCTGTATTTAATGCCAATTTCTTTTGCTATTTTTTGGGCGTTTATTTGATACAAAATTGCTTTTTCAATATCACCTTCTCGAAATAAAATATCGCCAATATTGGTTAGTCTTCCGCTGATACACTGCTTGTCACCTATTTCTTCACAAATCAACAAGCTTTTTTTTTCGTATTGCAGACGCTTATCGTTGTCACCTAGCTCTGTATAAACTTTATTCATATTAAGGTATGAATTCGCTAACCCACGTTTGTCTCCAAGTTGAATCCTAACGTCTATACTTTCGTTGATGATATCAATTGCTTCAGAATATTTCCCAAGATGTGAAAGCGATAACCCAATAAATGATTGTGTAGCTGCTTTGGATATTTTATCTTGTATTCGTTCACTTATATTTTTTGATTTTTCAAAAAGTACTATAGCTTCCTCGTGTTTACCAGATTCCGAAATAAAAACTCCTAAATAATAATAAGACAAAGAAAGTAAGTAATCATTTTTATTTTGATTATGTAAAGAGATCGCCTCTTTTATTAAGTTTCTTGCAATGTCGTTTTTCCCAATGGCTGAAACTGACCTTGCTTTCGTATGCAATGATCGAATGTAAAAATCACTTTTTTTATTATTGTAATAATGGGCGATTAATTGATCACTTTTTGATATGGAAGCATCATAATTGCTTTTAATATAATCCATGGAAGCTTGATAAAGCGCCAAATTATGATTTGCCGCCGGTTCATCATATCGAAACGACTTCATTCGATTAAATACATCGTCGTATTTTCCACGCAATATTAATTCATGTATTTTCTGTAAATCGTTTTGAGCTTTTTGATTTCGAACGTTTTTAACGATAAAATAGTTATATTCTGCTTCGTTAATAAATTGGGAAAACGCGGTGTGCCAACAGCTACAAATGATTATAAAAACTAAAAAAAATCTCAATTGTAGTAATTTCATTTTCACAAATCTAAATACAATTATTTAAATTCTATATTTTATGAATTTAATAACTTCTGTGAATTAGAGTTTACACACTTCATCCCATCAATTGCCGCAGAGACTATTCCGCCCGCATATCCCGCACCTTCGGCACATGGGTAAAGATTACCGATTTGAACATGTTGTAATGTTTCTGGATTTCTAGGGATAGAAATAGGGGAGGAAGTGCGCGATTCAGGGGCATGAATTACTGCGTCATTCGTTAAGAATCCCGGCATTTTTTTTTCAAAATCAATAAACGCTTTTCGTAATCTCTCAACTATAAATTTTGGAAAAATTTCATCCATTTCAATGCTCTCAATTCCAGGATGGTATGAAGATCTCGGAAAATCAACGGATTTCTTTTTCTTGATAAAATCTAGCAACCTTTGCGCTGGAATTTTTTGGTTTCTACCTGCTAACTCCCAAGATTTGTGTTCTATTTCCTTTTGAAAGTCAAGACAGACAAAAGGGTCTCTCTCCTTTCCGCGAAAGTCTTCAGGAAAAACGCTCACCACAATTCCCGAATTAGAATATGGATTATTTCTTTTGGATGGCGACCAACCATTGGTAACAACTTCATTTTGTTCAGTTGCACATGGAGCAATAATTCCACCTGGGCACATGCAAAAAGAATATACTCCGCGGTCATCTACTTGTGTCACTAAACTATACGATGCAGGAGGAAGATAATCATCGTTTAATCTACCGTGGTATTGAAGTTGGTCAATTAAATCCTGGGTGTGTTCAACTCGTACGCCGAGTGCGAAAGGTTTTGCTTGAATTTCAATTTTTTTTCGGTGTAATAATTCGAAAATATCGCGAGCTGAATGACCCGTTGCAAGAATTATGTATTTAACGGGATAATTTTCTGATTTATTAATTTCAATGCCTTTAATCTGATTTCCTTCCAAATTAAGATCTGTCAGTTTTTTTTCGAAATGAATTTCACCCCCACAAGCAATGATTTTTTCTCGAATAGCCGTTATTATTTGAGGAAGCTTATTTGTTCCAACATGTGGGTGCGAGTCGACCAATATATCCTCTGACGCTCCGAAGTAAACCAACATTTCTAGTATTTTATCGACCTCACCTCGTTTCTTACTTCGTGTGTATAATTTACCATCGGAGTAGGTTCCTGCTCCACCTTCTCCAAAACAATAATTTGATTCCGAGTTCAGAACACCGTCTTTGTTCAATTTTGCTAAATCTCTTCTTCGTTCTCTTACGTTTTTACCGCGCTCAAAAAGAACTGGTTTAATTCCTTTTAGCAAACATTCTAGTGCGGCAAATAATCCTGCAGGTCCAGCGCCGATAATGTGTACGGTTTGTTTTGCATCGCGAACGTCATTGAATTGAAATTCTCTGACGCGATTAGGCAGTTGCTCGGTTAGTGCAACTTGAAGGCATCCTTGAATTTTAATATTTTTTGATCGCGCATCAAGACTGCGTTTCTTCCATCGAAAGTAAAATTTATCAGAAGATATTTTCAGACTTTGAGAAATGTAATCCCTCAAAAAAAGTTCATTTTTCGCTTCCTCGGGAGTGCATTTTATAGAAAGATCAGTAATCATCCCTCAAAAATTATAGAGAACCACCATCCTTTGTTGTAAAGGCGTTGAATTGGCTGCGAAACTGAATTTGTAGGTTCGAAAATAAAAGTATTTGAAAATCCGTGTGAATATTTTAGCTCGACAGCAAACTTGAAGTAATGAGCAAAAAATTCTAGTCCACCGCCAATTTGACCCTGCCAATCTTCTTTTTTAATTTTCACATAAGGATCAATAAAAGATTGTGCTTTACCTTCTTGCGATTGTAAATCAATAGAATATTGTGCGCCGATTAAACTGTATGCCACAAAGTTATTGAGTCGTTTTGTTCGAAATAAAAACATCATAGGAAAATCCAAACTCGTTGAGTTTACACGCTCTTCATCCACGAGATCGAACGTTTTAGAAGTGTCTGGGTTTATCCGGGTGTATTGCAACACGCGTTCTTGAAACGAAAGCGTAGGTAGAAAACGGAACTTAAACATAGGGGTACCCAGTTTAACCGTTGTTAAAATTCCTAATTGACCACCGGGCGTTGATTTTGCAACAAGGGATTTAATTCCATATTTCAAGTAATTGGAATCCTGTGCAAATAGACTGAAATTACTGGTGTTGCCTCCAAGCATGAACCCGAAATGGAAATATCTTTTATCGAATTTTCTGTAACGTTCTTGAAAATATTTCTGGCTATGTACTTGACCAGCTATTATCAGAACCAAAACCAAAAAACGAAATTTCATACTAATTAGAACGAAACCTTAGGAAGAATGTTGCACAGATTTACTGCCCATGTAAATGGTGGCAATTCCGCCAGAAACCAATAGGGAAGATATCTGAATAAAACCGACTTTTTTAAGAATGTTTTCGAATTCTGCTCCTTCCGGAAAAGCTGCAACGCTTTCTGGTAAATAGGCATAGGCTTTTTCATCTTTGGAAATGCGCTTACCGAAAAAAGGGATAAAGTACTTAGAGTACAGTTGAAATGATTGCTTGACAGGAAATTTCTTTGGTTTCGAAAACTCTAGAATTACAGCTTTTCCTTTAGGTTTAAGCACACGCAACATTTCCGATAAACCCTTTTCTAGGTTTTCAAAATTTCGCACACCAAAACCAACAGTTATCGCGTCAAAATGATTGTCCTCGAAAGGTATTTGTTCCGAATCGCCTAGGTGCATTTTTATGACATCGTCAAGTTTTTTCTTTTTCATTTTTACTCTACCAACCTCTAACATGCCCGAAGAAATATCCAATCCAATAATTTCTTTTGGTTTTAATTTCATCGCTGCAATCGCGAAATCTCCGGTCCCAGTAGCAATGTCTAATAAAATTTGAGGTTTTAAACTTGACAATTGTTTTACGGCTTTTCTTCTCCAAAGATGATCTATCCCAAGTGATAAAAAATGATTTAAAAAGTCATAACGAGCTGAAATGTTGTTGAACATTTGTGCGACTTCTTCTTTTTTCGTTTTATCTGTGTTGTAGGGCTTTACTGTCATGCTTTAGCTATAAGAAGTCGAAAACATTCTTTTTGTAATTCTTCCAAAGAAACAGTGGATACACCTGACTTTTCACATGCTAAACCACCGGCAATATTCGATATTTCAGCTATTTGTGAGATACTCGCTTCTGCTGCTAAACATAAGGTAGCCGTAGCAATAACGGAGTCTCCCGCACCCGAAACATCCGCAATATTCCTTCTGTGTGCATCAATATGTTTATATTCTGTAGTATCTTGAATGTAAACACCGTGTTCCGACAAGGTGACAAAACAAATACGGCTGTTTAATTCTTTTTGCAAACGATTTGCCGCTAGTCGAATAGATTCTGTTTTACTAGGGTCAATTGAAATATTCAATCCTTCTTTCAACTCTTTTAAGTTAGGTTTGAACAATGTAACACCAGTATATGCTAAAAAGTTCTTTTTCTTTGGATCTACTGTTGTAATGATGTTTTTCTCACTTGCTAATTTCACTAAAGAGTTTATTAGATTTTCGGTTAAAACTCCCTTATTATAATCCTCAAATATAATTGCAGAAATTCCAGTTTCTGACTCCTTTTCAATTAAATTAGTTAATGCAGAACACAATTCATCACTGATGTCATCTGTTTGTTCCTCGTCAATTCGAATAACTTGCTGGTTATTCGCAATAACTCTCGTTTTGACGGTTGTTTTACGATTATTGTCAACAACAATACAAGTCGACTCGACCTTGGCTTCTTCGAGCAGATTTAAAATTTGCTTGCCTGCAGTGTCATTTCCTACAACAGATGCAATTATTGGTTTTGCGCCTAAGGCTACAAGGTTTAGTGCAACGTTACCAGCTCCTCCTAGTCGAAAATCCGAAGTTTTTTTATCTAAAACGGGAACAGGAGCTTCGGGACTTATTCTAGAAACATTTCCTATGATATAGGCATCTAACATTATATCTCCAACGACTAAAACACGTTGACCTTTAAATTTTTCAAAAATAGTTTGCAGCTGCATTATGATAATTTCGCTAATGCTTCCTCAATGCGATTCATCGCTTTTGTGAGTGTTTCTTCCGATGCTGCATATGATATTCTAAAGCAGTTAGGATCACCAAAGGCTTCACCACCAACCAAAGCAACAAGTCCATGTTCTAAAAGATACATACACAATTGATCAGAATTTGAGATGACAATTCCATTGAAACTTTTGCCAAAGAAAGATGAGCAATCCGGAAAAACGTAAAAAGCTCCTCCAGGATTGTTTATGCGAATTCCTGGAATCTGACTTAACAGAGAAAGTACGAGGTCTTTTCGTTTTTTGAATGCCGAAATCATTTCGGTCAAAACGACAGGATCAGCTTGCATGGCTGCTATGGTTGCTTTTTGTGTGATGGAGCAGGTTGCCGATGTGAATTGACCTTGAACCTTATCACAAGCTTGAGCAATGGCTTTGGGTGCACCAATGTATCCTAGTCTCCAGCCTGTCATGGCCCATGCTTTTGAGACACCATTGACAGTTACAACCTGTTCGTATATTTCCGGGAATTGGGCTAAACTTTCGTGTTTACCGATAAAATTGATGTGTTCATATATTTCATCGCTCAGAGCAATTATATGTGGATATTTTTTTAAAACCCTTGCCAAATCTGCCAATTCATCCTTAGTGTAAACCGATCCGGTTGGATTACATGGTGTAGAAAACATTAACATTTTTGTTTTCGGTGTAATCGCTTTTTCTAAATCGTCTCCAGTGATTTTAAAATCTTTATCAATACCTGCATTAATAACAACAGGCACACCCTCTGCAACTTTTACAATTTCCAAATAGGAAACCCAATAGGGTGCAGGAATAATAACTTCGTCACCAGGATTTATAAGGCTCAGAACAACATTTGCAATTGACTGTTTTGCACCGGTCGAAACAATTATTTGGTCTTTCTTATAGTCCAGGTTATTGTCTCGCTTGAATTTTAATGAAATACTTTCTCTTAAATCGTCATATCCGGCAACAGGCGTATACATGGTGTAATTGTCGTCCAAAGCTTTTTTTGCGGCATCTTTAATGAAACTTGGCGTAAAAAAGTCTGGTTCACCTAAAGAAAGAGAAATTACATCTAATCCTTGAGCTTTTAGTTCCCTGCTTTTCTTTGCCATTGCTATCGTTGCCGATTCCTCCATGGCTAAAAGTCGTTCTGAAAGTTGAATCATTTATAAAAGTTTGGGCAAAGTTAATAATTCAAAGTGGTTTGAATCAAAAATGTTAGGATTACTTTATTCATCCAATAAATCTGGTCTTCTTTCTTTAGTTCTTAAAAATGCTTGTTCTTCTCTCCATTTTTCAATTGCTTTCGTATTACCTGAAAGCAATATGTCGGGTACTTTCCAACCATTGAATTCTGGTGGTCGCGTGTATACAGGAGGAGAGAGAAGATTGTCCTGAAAACTATCCGAAAGAGCGGAAGATTCATCATTAAGAACTCCGGGAATCAGTCGGACAATTGCATCTACAAGCACAGCTGCTGCGAGTTCACCACCTGATAGCACATAAGAACCAATAGAAATTTCTTTGGTAATGTAATGTTCTCTTATTCGCTCGTCGATTCCTTTGTAATGACCACATAAAATGAGGATATTTTCGTAAAGAGATAAGGAGTTGCAAAGCTTCTGTTCTAGTATTTCTCCGTCAGGAGTCATATAAATGATTTCGTCGTAATGACGTTGCGATTTTAGCTTCTCAATGCATGCCGAAATGGGTTCAATGCTCATTACCATACCGGCTCCTCCGCCATATTGGTAATCATCCACATTTTTATGTTTTGAAGTTGAATAGTCACGTATGTTGTGCACGTATATTTCTACATGTCTTTTGTCTTGTGCGCGTTGCATGATAGAAGCCGAAAATGGCGAAGACAAAAGTTGTGGTACGACGGTTAAAATATCTACTCGCATTATTCGCAAATTCTACCTTTATGTTGGTCGTTGTGAAAATGTTCTTCCAAAGCCTGAAATTCTTTTAATAATTCTTGGGTTGGAGGCTTGTTTTGCAGAGATCTTAAATCTGGCTGCCCTGCATCTACCCAAGCGGTATACCATATGGAACCAACTGCAATTACCGCTGCACGAAGTCTTCGTTCTACCATTCCATTTAACTGTTCATGGTAAGCACTGCAGAACTCTTTAGAATAAACCTGAACAGTTGTGTTTCCGCGTTGCTCGTATGCATATTTTCTGTCTGACGGAAATGTTCGCGTTATTTCTTTTTCTATTCGTAAAACAGAATCTAATGCATTATGTGAGGCTTCTACGGCTTCCCACGTGTAGTCTAATACGCTTTTAACATAAGTCGCTTTCCCAACGAAATAATCGTAATTTTCAGCATTAATTTCTACGAGACGACTTTCCCATAATCCGTGAATGCCTTTTTGTCCCGTAAGTTGACCATTGTAATTTTCTGTTGTATGGAGAGGTACATGTGCATCTGCAATGTAATGTCCGATATCTGCGGAATATTTTAATATTAAGTCTACATTCTTTGTTTCAAATGCTCGTTGTAGCTTACTTTTCATAACGGAAATATGCCATGGGACAATTCCATAGGTTTGAAGGGTGTCTTCAGTGAATTTCGAAACCGCATCTTTCCATTTACGTGGCATGATTTCAAAAGGATTTTCTCCAGGTTTGTAATAGTGATCTAGATCAATATAGTGGCATTGAGCCTCACCCTCAACGGCGTACCTTCTTTTGTCCGGGTCGACGGCATGTTCGGTAACAAATTCAATATGTTCTTTGTAGAAGCCAAACATTTCAGGGGGTAAGGTGAAAACTGCAATTCTGTTAATTCTTTTATGGCCAAAAAATCCCCACTCCACAGCCTTTGGAGTTGACACAAAACTCTGAAGTACATAAAGTAAAAAGAGACTTAAAAGAATGTAGGATTTATACTTCACCTATCAAAGGTAGGAAAGTTTCACTTTAACACAACAGGATTTTTAACCAATTCCTTAGTGAGCGAAAGATTTAACACTTCCTTCATTTTTTCAACATAATGAATTTTCAATCCCTTTAAGTAATCAGGATTGATGTCATCTACATCTTGCTTGTTTTTTGAACACATAATAATCTCATTAATTCCTGCTCGCTTCGCAGCCAAAATCTTTTCCTTAATTCCACCAACGGGAAGCACATCGCCTCGAAGAGTAATTTCTCCTGTCATGGCTAGGTTTTTCTTTACTTTACGTTGAGTAAATAAGGAAGCTAAAGCAGTCAACATGGTGATACCTGCACTTGGTCCATCCTTGGGTGTTGCACCTTCAGGGACATGGACATGGACATTATGAGTGTCAAATAATTCCTGATTTAGGTGAAGAAATTCTGAATTGGCTTTTAAAAACTCAAGGGCTATTATTGCCGATTCCTTCATTACCTCACCAAGATTTCCTGTAAGTGTTAATTTTCCTTTACCTTTTGTAAGAGATGATTCTATAAAAAGAATATCACCTCCAACACTTGTCCATGCTAAACCTGTGACCACTCCTGCGACTTCATTATTGTCGTATTTGGTTCGTTTTCTTCCGGCTCCAAGGTATGTGAACAAATCTGCTGAGGTAATTTTTTCTTCATATGCTTCTTCCATCGCAATTTGTCTGGCACGATTTCTAACCAATTTGGCTACAACTTTGTCTAAACCGCGAACACCGGACTCATTAGTGTATTCTTCTATCAAAGACTCAATTGTCTTTTTATCAATGGAGATATTTTTTGCACTTATTCCGTGTTCTTGAATTTGTTTTGGAAGTAAATGTCTTTTCGCAATTTCAATTTTCTCTTCTATTGTATAACCATTTACTTCTATTATTTCCATTCGATCCCTCAATGGTCCTTGAATTTCATTGAGACTATTGGCAGTGGCAATAAACATTACTTTTGATAAGTCAAATTCCGATTCAACGTAATTGTCATAAAAGGCATGATTTTGCTCTGGATCTAGCACCTCCAAAAGGGCAGAGGAAGGATCTCCGTGATTACTTCTTCCTAATTTATCAATTTCGTCTAGTACAAAAACAGGATTCGCAGAACTAGCTTTTTTTAAGTTTTGTATGATTCTACCTGGCATCGCTCCGATGTAGGTCTTTCTATGACCACGAATTTCAGCCTCGTCGTGAACGCCACCAAGTGACATGCGTACATATTTTCTGCCGAGTGCTTCAGCAATAGATTTTCCTAAAGATGTTTTTCCAACTCCTGGAGGGCCGTAAAAACACAAGATAGGAGATTTCATATTGCCTTTAAGTTTTAGAACTGCCAGGTATTCCAAAATGCGTTCTTTGACTTTTTCTAATCCAAAGTGATCGCGTTCAAGAATTTTTTTCGCCCTCTTGAGGTCTAGGTTATCCTTTGTGAAATCGGACCAAGGCAAATCTAGAAGTAAGTCAAGGTAATTCAATTGAACGGTATATTCTGCGCCTTGCGGATTCATGCGTTGCAATTTCTCCAATTCTTTTTTAAATGATTTTTCGACAGTTTCAGACCATTTTTTGCTTTTTGCTCTTTCTTCTAATTCGCGAACGTCTTGAGTTTGTGGATTGTCCCCTAATTCGTCTTGAATTGTCCGCATTTGCTGATGAAGGAAGTACTCGCGCTGTTGTTTATCCAAATCTTTTTTGACCTTATTTTGAATTTCATTTCGCATTTCTAACAGTTGCACTTCCATCGTAAGGTGCTCTAAGACCATGAGTACCCGTTTTTTCATGTCCATTTCTTCGAGCATTTGCTGTTTTTTAGAAACATCAGCGTTCATGTTTGAAGAAATAAAATTTACTAAAAATGTAGGGCTGTCAATGTTGCCGATGGCAAATTGTGCTTCTGATGGAATATTCGGACTATCACGAATTATTTGCAATGCTAAGTCCTTAATTGTTTTGAACATTACATCAAGTTCTTTGTCCTTTTTATCTACCGGAGTTTCCTTTAATATTTCAACTGTAGCCCTCATGTAAGGTTCAGTTTGAAGAGGGGTGGTAATTTGAAACCTTCTTTTTCCTTGGATTATAACAGTCGAGCTGCCATCCGGCATTTTTAGTAAACGGATAATCTGAGCAACAGTACCAATTTCATGAAGATCGTTGAATTCTGGAGATTCCTGTTCTTGGTCGCGCTGTGATACCACACCAATTATTTTATTGCCTTTGTTAGCCTCTTGAATCAATTTAATAGATTTGTCACGACCAACAGTTATAGGAATTACGACACCAGGGAAGAGAACATTGTTCCGAAGTGGTAAAATTGGCAATTCTGTCGGAAATTTTTGTTTATTAATGTTTTCCTCTTCCTCGGCAGTAATCAAAGGGATAAATTCTGCATCTGTATCCATTGCGTGTACATTTAAAAATGCGGCATCAAAAAGTTCGCTCATAAATTATTTTTTTTGCGTCAAATTGTCAGTGAATTATTTCATAGACGAAATAAATTCAGTTTAATTCGAAGATTGTGTATTGTGCCAATTGTTATGCCAACAATAAAATTCATGTAATAATGTCCTGTGCTAACAGATGATGTCAATTCCTATTCGAAAAGTATTGGCATGTGCTTCAATGATGTCTTTTATATTTGGGCTGTATCCGCCACCCATACTACAAACAATAGGACAATTAAGTTGTTTTGCCATTCGAAACACCAAATCATCTCTTTTTTTGCAACCGGCAATACTAACAGCGAGTTTTCCGAGTTTATCCGTTTCTAAAATGTCAACTCCACATTGGTAAAAAATAAAATCAGGCTCAAAAAGTGAAAGTAGTTGGTCGATGTTCTTTTCCAGTAAAAATATATAGTCTTTATCCGTAATTCCGTTTGCAAGTGGAACATCTAAACTCGAATTTTCTTTTTGCATAGGATAATTATTTTCACCATGCATACTAAATGTAAATACTCTATTTTCATTTTCTAACATGGCTGCAGTACCATTACCTTGATGAACATCAAGATCAATAATTAGAATTTTGTGTGCTAATTTATTTTCCAGCAACCAATGTGAGGCAATAACTTGGTCGTTGAGTAAACAAAACCCTTCGCCTCGGTTGTAAAATGCGTGATGGGTACCGCCAGCAATATTAAATCCGATTTTTGTTTTCAAGGCTTTTTCTGCAGCCATTCGTGTACCTTCCATGATGGTTGTTTCTCTTTCAATCAATTCTTTTGAATGTTGAAATCCTGAAACACGCTGCTCTCGTTCGGTAAGTTGTAAATTTTTCAAATTGTTCCAATACAGCGGGGAGTGAACCTTCTCGATCATTTTTTCTTCTAAAGATGTAGGTTCAAAAAAATGATGAAAATCGACTGTTCCCTCATGAAGCAATTGTTTTGGTAGCAAATCGTATTTTTCCATTGGAAACCTATGATTTTCTGGCAATGGGTGAACATATCTCGGGTGAAAGGCAATCATATAAGTTTCTGTACAATGCGAGAGACTGCCGGACAAATCTTTGTATTTTGTAATGTTAAGTCTAAAATTTGCACCATATTTTTTCTATCAGTGTGGGGGTATTCGCGACAAGCTAGTGGTCTCACTTCGTAAATGTTACAATAGTTATCTTCGCCCAAAAAATAACAAGGTGAAGATTTAAGGACGTAATCTTGATCTTCATCGATTTTTAGAAAATTAGATATGAACTGAGTTTCTTTAATTTTTAGATGTTTCGAAATTCTTCGAATATCGGCGTCACGAAATATAGGACTCGTGGTTTTACAACAATTAGCACACGTCAAACAGTCCATTTTTTTGAAAACTTGTTCGTGTTCTGCATGAAAACGATCATCGAGGTTTCTAGGTTTTGTCTTGTTCCATTTTCGGAAGTTGCGCTTAATCTCTTCTTCATTTTGTTTTGCCCACTGAAGATGGCTGTTGTCCTCTGGATTCAAAGTTTTAGAATTTAATACAGCAAAGGTAAAGATCATTCTTGATTTATATTTGAAACTAATCGTACTTCCTGAATACCAACCTTGATAATTACATGAATATTCATTTAGGATATATTCGAACTTAATATCTTAAGACGAAAGTGTAATTTAAATTAATTATTCAACTGATTGATTACGTGATTTTTGAATAAATGAAATTGAACGAATTATCTGTAAGTCAGCAATAATGCGAAATCTCACTATATTTACCTTCGAAATTTTAAATGGAAAAATTTGATTTAATTGTAATTGGTGGCGGACCTGCAGGATATGCGGCTGCTATGCGAGGTATAGATTTTGGTAAGCGCGTGTGCTTAATTGAACGAGATCGGGTAGGTGGAGCTGGTGTATATAATGGCGCATTGTCTTCCAAAACTTTGTGGGAATTGTCCAATCGGGTGGCAGACATTAATGACATGATTGTTTCAAAAGGAAGATCCAAATTTGAGTTGACGTGGGAAGATGTAAAACAAAATCTTGCGGAAGCAATTTTCGAAAGAAAATTTCAGTATTCGGCACATATAAAACTCTTACAAACCGAAACCATGAATAAATTGCTTAGTTATGAGCGTGGTCATGGAAAATTATTGGACAATCATACCATTGAAATAACATACGAAGGGGAGAAAAAAGTAATATGGGGAGAAAACATAGTCTTAGCCACAGGCAGCAGGCCTCGGAAATTGCCCAACATTGAAGTAGACGAAGATATAATTTTAACGAGCGATGGCATCGATAACATAAATGATTACCCCAAAAGTTTAGTAATTATTGGCGCAGGAGTTATTGGTTGTGAATACGCCACCATTTTTAGCAACTTCGGAAAAACGAAAGTTTACATCATCGACCGTCAAGAACGAATTTTACCTTTTGAAGATGAAGATATTTCGCGCCTTGTAGCGAAAAATTTAACAGACCACGGGGTGACAATTCATTCGAATGCTTCTTTAGAAAGATTGGAAAAAGTTGATGGAGAGGTAGAATACGAACTTTCTTATCCTGATGGAAAAAGAGAAGTGATACGTGTTGAAAAAGCACTGCTTTCAATTGGTCGACAACCGAACATAGAAGGTTTAGGGATGGAAAATGCCGGGGTGGAAATGTCAAAACGCGGAGTGCATATTGGAGATGACGACACACGAACGAGTATACCGAATATTTACGCAGTAGGTGATGTTTCAGGTCGGATTGCATTGGTGAATATGGGTGAACTTGAAGCGCGACACGCAGTTGAAAAAGCACTTGGAAATAAACCTGAGCGATTAAATTACGACAACGTTTGTACCATAATGTTTCTAAATCCAGAAGTTGCTTCAGTTGGAATGAATGAGCAGCAATGTGTTGAGAAAAATATTCCTATTAAAGTAGTGAAAATAGATTACTCTCTCATTACGAGGGCGATAGCCATGAGAAAAACACAAGGCTTTTTTAAAATTATTGTTACCAACGACAAAGAAATGAGGATTTTAGGTATGCGTGTGGTTGGTGCTCACGCCTCAACTGCTATTCAGGCAGTGGGGTTGCTAATTAAATTGCAAATGCCAATTGAGGTATTGTCAGAACTAATTCATCCACATCCATCTATAGTAGAAGGAATTCAAGAGTGTGTGCGCATGCTTCTGAATCGATCCATTTTCAAATCTTCAGTTTTTAAAGATAAATTAGCGTGTTATTCATTAGTCGATGGCGTTAAAACTCCACTTGAGCGATTGTAAATCAATGGAATTCCCAGTTTACAGGAAAATAAACAACGGTAAGTCTTATTACAAGATTATTTCAAATTTAGAATTCATTGAAATTCAAATAATTGGAAAAAATCACTTTCACAATCACTTTAAAATAAGTCAATATCCTGATAAATTATTTTTACTGGACGTAATTTCTGGGAAGCCTCCCTATGAAATTGCGAGCCAAGAAGAAGTAGAAAGGCTATTGGTAATGTAGCCCGTTATCCTTATAAAGTTGTTTATAACTCAGTCTGTAAACGTGTTTTACAAATTCAAAACACACTTATTTTTGTATTTCACGCGGTGATTATGGCTGAAAATCAATACACGGAAGACAACATACGTTCATTAGACTGGAAAGAACACATTCGGTTACGTCCAGGAATGTATATTGGTAAGCTAGGGGACGGTGCTGCTGCTGATGACGGAATTTACATATTGGTAAAGGAAGTGATGGACAACTGCATCGATGAATTTGTGATGGGAAATGGCCGAAAGGTAGAAATCAAAGTGAAAGATGGCAAGGTCTCCATTCGTGATTACGGACGAGGAATTCCTCTAGGAAAAGTGGTTGAGGTTGTCTCTAAAATGAACACCGGTGGAAAATACGATTCCAAAGCTTTTAAAAAATCAGTCGGTTTAAATGGGGTAGGTACAAAAGCAGTGAATGCGCTTTCTTCTTATTTTATGGTTTATTCTGTGCGAGAGGGCGAAAAGAAAGCAGCTTCGTTTAGTCAGGGTGAGTTGGTTCAGGAATTCGCCATGGAGAAAACTGATGAGACGAATGGTACTTATGTAGAGTTTATTCCCGATGATACAATCTTTAAAAAGTTTGCATTTAAAACCGCGTACTTGGAAAAGATGATGTGGAATTATTGTTACCTGAACAGGGGTTTAACAATTCATTACAATGGGGAGCGCTATAATTCCAAAGATGGTCTTAAGGACTTGTTGGAAAATAATATGGATGGAGATCCGCTTTATCCTATTATTCACCTTGAAGATGAGGACATAGAAGTGGCATTTACCCACGGGCGAACATATGGAGAGGATTATTATTCTTTTGTGAATGGTCAGCATACAACGCAAGGAGGGACACATGCCAGTGCCTTTAGAGAATCAGTTGCTAAAGTTATTCGTGATTTTTACAATAAGAATTACGAAGCCTCGGATATTCGACAATCAATTGTAGCGGCGATTTCTGTCAAGGTGATTGAGCCCGTTTTTGAATCTCAAACGAAAACTAAATTAGGATCACAAGAAATTGAGCCGGGTGGAAAATCTATGCGAGCCTTTGTTAATGATTTTTTAAAGGATAAGTTAGATAATTACTTGCATCGTAATCCTGACGTTGCTGAAACGATTGAAAAGAAAATCAAACAATCCGAACGTGAGCGTAAAGAATTGGCAGGAATTCGTAAAATCGCCCGTGAGCGTTCGAAAAAAGCGAATTTACACAATAAGAAATTGAGAGATTGCCGCACTCATTTAACGGATTTAAAAGATGAGCGCAGAGAGGAGACAACCTTATTTATCACAGAGGGTGACTCGGCGAGTGGTTCAATTACTAAATCTCGCGACGTGAATACACAAGCGGTATTTTCCCTTAGAGGAAAACCTTTGAATTGTTATGGACTTACTAAAAAAGTTGTTTACGAAAACGAAGAGTTTAACTTGATTCAAGCGGCATTAGACATTGAAGAGGATATGGACAATTTACGATACAATCGTATTGTAATTGCAACGGATGCAGATGTTGATGGTATGCATATCCGCATGCTGTTGTTGACGTTTTTTCTTCAATTCTTTCCAGATTTAGTGAAGCGAAATCATGTGTATGTACTTCAAACACCGCTTTTTAGAGTTCGCAATAAAAAGAAAACAATTTATTGTTATTCAGATGAAGAAAGAAGGAACGCAATTGCAGAGTTGGGAAAAAATCCTGAAATAACACGCTTTAAAGGTTTAGGTGAAATTTCACCAGATGAATTTATTCACTTTATCGGAGAAGATATTCGATTGGAACCTGTATTGTTGACAAAAGATGCTTCAATAGATTCCATTTTGTCCTATTTTATGGGTAAAAACACACAAGAAAGACAGGATTTTATTATCGATAATTTGCGCGTTGAAAAAGATCTTGCCGAAGCTACAGCTTCCGAAGAATCTGACGAATTAGAAATTGCATCTTAACATGGCAGAAGAAGAAGGAATAGACGATAATTTACAGAATCAAGGCGACGAGCACAATCCCTTTGAGAATAAAAAAGTGGACGAAAATATCGTTCCTCTAAGTGGTTTGTACGAAAACTGGTTTTTGGATTATGCGAGTTATGTAATTCTTGAGCGTGCTGTTCCTGCTTTATTTGACGGTTTAAAACCTGTTCAACGAAGAATCTTACATTCCATGAAAGAAATGGAAGATGGACGTTACAATAAAGTTGCGAATATTATTGGTAATACTATGAAGTACCACCCACATGGAGATGCCTCCATTGGGGATGCGTTGGTGCAATTAGGACAGAAAGAACTTTTGATTGATTGTCAGGGAAATTGGGGAAATACCTTAACAGGAGATGGTGCCGCAGCACCCCGTTACATAGAAGCAAGGTTATCTAAATTCGCATTACATGTAGCATTTAATCCTAAAACAACCAATTGGCTAGCCAGTTACGATGGTAGAAATAAAGAGCCTGAGCAGCTTCCAATGAAATTTCCTTTATTGTTAGCGCAAGGTGCGGAAGGAATCGCTGTTGGAATGGCATGTAATTTTTGCCACACAACTTTATTGAACTTATCGATCAATCCATAAACCATTTAAGAGGAAAAAAAGTAGAGATTTTACCAGACTTTCCTAATGGTGGGATGGCAGACTTTTCAGGTTATAACGATGGTTTACGTGGTGGTAGGGTTCGAGTTAGAGCTAAAATAAAAAAGGTTGATAACAAAACACTCATTATAAATGAAATTCCTTTCGGTACTACCACTGGTTCACTTATCGAATCGGTGATCAAGGCCAATGACAAAGGAAAGATAAAGATTAAAAAGATTGAAGATAACACCTCAAGTGAAGCTGAGATAATCGTGCACCTCGCACCTGGGGTTTCGCCAGATAAAACAATAGATGCGCTTTACGCCTTCACAGATTGTGAAGTATCCATTTCTCCAAATTCATCCATAATTGACGGAGAAAAACCAAGATTTTTGGGTGTTTCTGAGATTTTAAAGATCAATACAGATAATACTGTTCGACTTCTAAAGTTAGAGTTGGAAATACGATTGGATGAACTTGAACGCCAATGGCATTTCTCAACTTTAGAAAAGTTATTCATTAATAATGAAATGTATATTGATTTTAAGCATTACAGTGACAAAGAGTCTTTGTATACATACCTTTTCAAAAGATTTGAACCATTTAAAAAGCAATTGATTCGTGAGATACAAGAGGATGATTTACACCGCTTGACACAAATTCCGATGATTAGAATTACCCGTTTTGATTCTTCAAAAGCTGACGATGCTCTCGTTAAAATTGAGGAAGAGATGGAGGAGGTTAAAGCTAATTTGGCGAATTTAATTGAATTTTCAATAGAGTATTTTAAGGACCTTAAGAAGCGTTTTGGGGCAGGAAAAGAACGAAAAACTGAAATTAAAACATTCGATACTATTTCAGCAACTAAAGTGATCATAGCAAATAGAAAGCTTTATGTTGATTTTGAAGAAGGTTTTATAGGTTATGGATTGAAGAAGAACGAGTCGGTATGCGATTGTTCTGAAATTGATGATATAATTTGTTTCTTTTCAAGTGGAAAGATGCTTGTCACGAAGGTTGCCGATAAAAAATTCGTTGGTAAGGACTTGATCTATGCAAGTGTATGGAAAAAGGGAGATACTCGAACTATTTACCACCTTTTTTATCAGGATGGTGTAGGAGGTGCTACAATGATGAAGCGTTTCTATGTGAATTCAATTACTAGGGATACAGAATATGATTTAACAAAGGGTACCAAAGGTTCTAAGATGTTGTATTTCTCGGTTCATCCGAATGGAGAGCGAGAAGTGGTAACGGTGTTGTTGCGACCAAGACCTCATTTGAAAAGGCTGCGTTTCGATGTTGATTTAGGGGAACAACTTATCAAAGGAAGAAATTCTGCGGGTAATAGGGTTACAAAAGAAATCATTCAAAAAATTGTACAAAAAGAAGTTGGAGGATCAACCCTTGCAGCACGGAAAATTTGGTATGACACCATAGTTGGACGCTTAAATGATGAAGAAAGAGGTAAATTTTTGGGCTCATTTAAAGGTGACGATAAAATCTTGACCTTATACAAAAATGGAGAATATCGGTTAAGTTCTTTTGATTTGGCTACTCATTTTGACGAAGATATGATTCACATTGAAAAATGGAACCAAAATCGACCAATAAC
>Ga0172373_10002273_pt1 | contig 29698 bp, 21 predicted proteins | sample Lak10m_2_FD_114546 | JGI IMG/M metagenome (GOLD analysis project Ga0172373, IMG submission 114546) | Freshwater microbial communities from Kabuno Bay, South-Kivu, Congo - kab_092012_10m | ecosystem: Environmental > Aquatic > Freshwater > Lake | place: Democratic Republic of the Congo...
ACATAAGGAGGATATCGTCCCAATTAAGGACGTGTTTAAGACCTTCAAGGAAATTAATCAGCTCGAACTGATTAAGCAGGCGGGCATTCGCCAGCGCTACGTTGACCAGTCGGTCAGCTTAAACCTGGCATTCCCTTCCGAAGCTACGCCAAAGTGGATTAACCAAGTTCATATGGAGGCGTGGAATCAAGGAATCAAGACACTGTATTATATGCGTACGGAGTCTGTCCTTCGAGGTGATATAGCAACAAAAGCTATGGACCCTAGCTGTGTTAGCTGTGACGGCTAGCATAGTAAAGCACGCAATTAAATAAAACCCCCAATCGAACAAAATGGACGAGCTTATAACCCTGCTCAACGGCGAAGAGTACGCCGCGGCTGACTTATTAGAGCTGATGATGGATGACAGTTTCTATTATGACCACCTAGGAAAACACGCACTCTCATCTTCTGCGTGCAAGATGCTGTTAGAATCCCCAAAGACGTACTACTACGTAACGAAGTACGGACAGAAGGAAGAATCTGCGGCGCTGTTGACAGGGAAGCTCATTCATACGATGATTCTAGAGCCTCAGGAATTCGATAATCGATTCGATGTGTCTAGCGTTAAAGGAAGGGAAACAAAAGCATTTAAAGAGCTTAAGAGTTCGTCAGATAAAACTGTTATCACGTCAGCAGAATATGATGCCGCAATGCGTATTGTAGATGCGTTCAATAGGAACGAGATAGTCAAGCAATACCTTAAAGGTTCTACGTATGAGATGCCGGGTATATCGATGCTGTTCGGTCTTCCGTTTCGAGCGAAAGCCGATATCATAAACTTAGAACAAGGATACATTGCAGACATCAAGACTACTACGGATGTCCAGTCTGGATTCCGGCATTCTGCTCGTAAATACGGCTACGATATGCAAGCCTACATCTACACTCAGATATTCGGTGTTAAAGACTTCTATTTTCTTGCTATTGACAAGAAAAGCCTAGACATCGGTTTGTTCACCGTATCAGAACAGTTCTTGTTTGATGGAGAGCAGAAGGTAGAGATGGCTGTTAATCGATTTAATACGTTCTTTATCGACGGACAAGACCTAGATACTTATATGATTATAGACGAGCTATAATGGATTACAACGGCGATTTCAGATATGACCTTAAACTTGGTCAGGTAGGAGAAAATGCTCTCGGGAAAATGTTGTCTGACCATACAATCGAAGTAAAATTTGACTTCGGTACTCACTGGTCTGGTAATTTTTACATAGAATACGAATCAAGAGGAAAGCCATCCGGTCTAGTAACAACTGAAGCAAAGTTCTGGTGTTTAATTGCTGCAACAAAAGAAGCTAATAAGCATTTAATAGCACAAGGACACTATACTTCTGAAGACGTTATGTACAGCATTATAATAGCTACTGAGCGCCTAAAGATTATATGTGAGCATTACCACCACCGAAAGGATGTTAAAGGCGGTGACAATAATACTTCTCTTGGCTATTTAGTAAAAGCAACAGCTTTATTGCACCCCCTGCCGCAGCACGTGCATTCAATGGGTTTTGTATCGCAATAACGGATTGGCTCAGTCTTTGGTTGAGCTTTTTCTTTATCCCTGCCCAACGCTCAACTTCCGATACATCTTAGACGATTTTGACTTACTTGTCTTTGTCTTAGCGTGTACTCCCGGGCGTGAGACCTTGGGTTTTTTCTTGAACGTGGTAGCTGTTTGAGCTTTTAGCTTAGCCATTATTTGAATCGATAAAGAAACATCATTAAAAGGAGAGCTCCTCCTAAAAACAAAAGTAAATAATCCTTGTACTTCGAATATTTACTCTCCGGCATAACAATTTGAGGAGGGCACTCAGCCTGAACACTTACTGGATATGGCACCTCTTTAATTTTAGTCTTTACCAAAAGTTTGTCTTGATACTTAGTGATGACAATACGAACGGTATCATTTTCTATCACCGATGAATCGCCTACACTTGGAACGTCAACCGTGTCAACGAGGTAAATCGGAGGCGTCACAATCGTATCCCATATCGTAACAACCGTGGGCTTCAGGATGGATGGGTCTTTCTTGATTGCACGGTTCAGATGCCACGTTGCGCTGCATCCTGTAAACAACCCAGTTAGTAATAGGATTGAGCTGAATTTCCATATTTTCATTCCTTGACTCTGTTTTCTTGCTTTGCCTTTTCCATAAAATTGTAGAGCAGTTGTTTCCACTCTCCATTCTTAGAAATTTCTTTGTAAAGATACTCCAATTCGTAAGCTTTATCTTCGTCAGGATAGCCCTTATACCAGTCCTCTTTAATGAGTTCAGCCATCGCTTTGGAGCGCTCCTTACCTAGTGCTTCCATCATAGCATTTACCTCTTCGTTAGTGAACGTGTACTCAATTCCAGTCTCATCATCCTTGAATTTGCGAGAGTTAATTTGAGTAGGAATGGTTGGGATAACCTTAGTCTCTTGACCAAGAGCATCATACAATCTGAATACCTCAAGTTGCTCAGGTCGATACTTACGTTGCTGGTAACGAACTGGGTCGAACAAGTTAAATGCGATTGGATTTGCACCTTCTGGAGTCTGGTCAACAGCCTCGCCCCAGATGTTAAACTTCACAGGTACATCATCAGTCCCAAAAGTTCGGTCCTTGATTACATTCATTAAGCTGTTGTACAGGCTATTCTTGTCGTATAGGTCTGGCAACTTAGCGCGTGTAGCACGGTTAAGAGCCGTCAGTGTGTTCGGCAACACAGCAGCACTCGTAGTCTTAAACAGGCTGTTAAGGATGTAATCTGGGTTGATTTCTCCTTGTGTGGTCAACAGCTCTAGAATCTGGTTGGTGTTAGCCAAGAACGACTGCTGAGCCATAAACTGGAATGAAGACATCGTAGTACCAATCGTCTCGCTGAAATACATAGTAGCCATTTCGCCATACGTTGCTGCTTCATCTGATACACTTGTAGGCTTGGTCTCCTTACCAGCCCAGTATGAAACCCGTGCTCCAATGATGGCTCCGATAGGGCCAGCCTTAGAGTAGTCTACAAATACGTCACCATCGCGAGGAGAGGTTTCTTCTCCATTCATATAGCGCTGCAAAGCGCTAAGGTTGATGGTGTTGTATGGGAACAAGCTGTAGAACATTTCCTTCTCCTTCTTCTCGTCATCACCGACTCCAGCAGTAGCTAGTCCGTTTTTAATCAAGAAGTCAGCAAAAGCATAGAGGGAGAAACCAACAACAGACTTCCCAAGCAGCGTAGCAAACTCGTCAAATCTGCGAGCCTTAGCTGCTTTCACAGCCCTGGCAATAGCTACTGGAGGAGCTACATAGTTAAGAGTATCGTAGATAATATTCGAAGGAGTCTTCGAAAACGGAACGATAATCGTGACCAAGAAGTTACCGAGCTTCGTCTTCCCTAGTGTGTTAAGGATGCTCTGAACTGTGGTAGAGAAAGAAGTGTCAGCTTGGTACGTAATCTCACGTCCTGCCTCGCGGGCCGCCTTGATTGTTGCTGGGTCTGGATGCTTGATGAAGTTATCAAGAGCTTCACCACGAAGTCCAAGCCTTTTGCCGCGACGGTAGATTTCTACACCTTCTTCGAATCGAGCAAAAGGACGGTCACCAAGTGTAAGTAGTCGGAACATAACCTCCGGGGCGATTCCGAATGTGCCCTCTGTAATCTTCTTCAGGCGGTCAGAGAAAGATATGCTTCCATCCTCAAGACGAGCGAGCTGGTCTGGCTTAATTACTTCTTTGCCTGCGGCCTTGTTGATAGCGTTAGCAACCTTAGTGTCGCTAAGTGCCGCCATCATAGCTTGGATAGGAAGGAAGCCTTGACGTGACTCGTACTGGAACGTCTCCTCAGTTGGGCGTGTTCCTTTGATGATGTACTCAACAGCCTCAGGTACGCCAATAAACGCTGCGCGCTTAACACCGAATACAAAAGCTGCGATGCTAGGAGTAATCTCACGAGGCTTTCCAGAAGCAAACGCACGAACAGCATCGATGAGCATTGCTGGAGGAGTCACTAAGAACTGACGAGTAAATACGTTAGCCAAGTTAGCATATACGTTAACTACTTGAGATACAGGTGTTAGCAGGTTACCTTTGATGAGAGCACCGAAGATATCTTGAGCACTCTTAGGTACAGAGATAGAGATAAAGTCGTCGAGCTTCTTGGTAGCAACCTTAAGCTGTTGCTCTTTATCCTTAATCGCTTTGTCGAGCTCAGTGCTTGGCTCACGGAGAGCTTGTGCCATCATATTACTAGCCTCTACCTGAAGGTCAAACAGCTCTTGAGCGAGAGTATTTAGCTTTGTGATTTGCGTGTCGGTGAGACGACGACCAGTACGCTGAGCCATAGCCACAACAGTCTGAACGATACCGATGTGCGTCGCATTTTTAATCTCGCCGAAATGACGTAGCATACGACCGACAGTAGTACCCATCTTAGACATACGCTCAATCATATCGAGCAACTTAGCATCATCACCTTCAGCGGAGTAACGCTTAATAAGTTCTGCGCCAAGAAGGACCGACACGTTATCTTCATCCATCAAGTCAACCTTGACGCTACCGCTAAGCTCATTGACCTTATCCGTAGTCATCTTGTCGAGCAGCTCAGGGATAGTCATAAGGGCTAGCTGAGACTGAATCTCTTCTAAAGTTTGCGGAGTGTAGTAGTTCTCTGGGTTCTCAATGATATCAGAGTACAGCTTAATATTAGAGTCAGCCATACGCTCAGCAAATCCACGAATCTTTTTCCCTTCAACCTCAAACTTAGGAGGCTGCACACTAATAGAGAAGTCTATGTCTTGTTCCTCTCCGGCTTTTACGCTTAGGATTCTACGACGGATTTCCTCGGTACTAGACTGGAGATTGTCTCCGCCAATGAGTTGAGCTCTGCGTCCGTTAGCTTCTGCAGCACGTTCTCCACTACTTGTTCTTGCTCTTGCATTTTCTATTTGTTGATTAGTTACTCCACGCTCTTGAGCCAGCTTAACTGCAGCACTTTCATAATCAGGCTGTTCGTTATCGCTAGTCTCTACTGAGCCATCTTCTTCATCACGTCCATCTTGGAAAGTCTGGTACAAAGCTTTCTCTGGGTACCAGTTTACAGCTTGCAGGTCAGCAATAGTGATGTCAATTCCGTATTTCTCCTTAAGTTCTTTCTGAACTTCGTTGAACACGCCAATGATAAAGTCACGCTGAGTGCCGCCATTCGGTGCTTCTACTTCGCCAGTAAGATTCTTAGCAAGGTTATTTCCAGCCCTACGAAGCTCATCAAGTGGCTCAGTAGATGAAAGCATATCACGCTTACTTTTTAAGATTGAAGCTTTATTAATTGCTACAGCCTTTTCATCTAAGCTCATCTTGCTAAATCCCGGAATTACCTTAGTTACTAGAGACTTTTCTTTAGTGCTAAGAGCACTGAATGCAGTCTTTAGACGTGCTTTACCACTCGTTATTTTATTAGGGTTACGGTCAATCAGTGTGCCTGTGAGTCGACCAAACTGACGCATAAACCAACGGTCCATAGTTAGCTGGTCGAATTGACCATTGAGATTCATAAAGAATCCGTTGCCAATCTTAGGTCCGAAGATAGAAGCTCCGTACACTTCAGTGTCTACGTTGAATCCGCTAAGTAAGGTCTTAGTCTTTCCTTTACTGATGTACTGGAGGTCACCAGCACGGAACTTAGATGTGAGGAAGCTGTTGAACTCCTCCATCGTCATACGGGCAAGTACGTTGTTTACAAGTTTAAAAGTAGACTTGATACCAGCGCTTTGAGTACCGATACTCTTCGAGCTGTCAAACTTGCCGTTTGTTTTGAAGTACTCGTACTGACGGTCGGCTTCTTTGAAGTTGTCAAATACCTTGTTCCCGTTTGATGTAACAGCTACAGCGATTTTGAATGCTACTGCAGCCATCGGGTCAGTCTTGAGCTCTGGGTGAACCAAGCTCATAATATCCATAGCAGCACGAGTCTTGTAGTCGTACCAGCCTAGAGCATCTGGGTATGACTGGATAGCCACAAGGGTCTCGTATACGTAAGCGTCAACCAAGTAGTTCTTGAGACCCTCATCGACAGCCTTGCTACGTCCGCTAACCTTGAATGATTTGATTCCGTACTTCTTTTTAAGCTCTTTCTCGTATGACTTGAAGCGCTTTTGTAGCTCGTCCTTGAACAACAGCTTATTCGCAAACGATGATTGTGAAGCAAAAGCAACAGCGTTACTGATGGTGTTCAGACCTTGAGTTACTTCAGCAGGAATGTTCTCAAAGTTAGAGATAGCGAAGTCGATGTCTTTATCACGGTAAATCTGTTTGTTCGCCATATCCTCGTATACTGGTCGAGTAACTTCCGTACTACGGAACACATACGGAATAGGTATGATGTTGTCATCGTCTTGCGTTACCCCAGCAGGGAAGTAGTTACCAAACAGACGTTGAGCGAACATACGGTATACACCACGTCGAAGCTCACCGCCTTGACGCTTATCGGTATCAACCTCAATAGGGCTAAACGTAATAGCTTGTACGTCACGCTCCGGAAACATACGGCTAATAGCCTTGATGACTTCTGGCATAACAGATAGAGCTGCACCAGGGTCTTTAAGATTGTATCCAGTGGTCTTAGAGCTAAATGCTACGGTTACCTGATTAGCAAAGTAAAAACCTTCTACTATATACGTGTCATTTAGCTTAGGTATAAACACCTCTATGTTTGACGTAGTAGTTTGTTCAACTTTAGGTAGTTCATATCGAGTTTTATTCGTGGTAAGTGCGTTCTGTTGTGATATAACTATGTTGACTTCACCAATAAGGTCAGCAATTTTAGCTGCATTCATACCATATTCGCCAGAAATAGCACTCAAACCAGAATCGCCAATGTATTCACGCAAACCATTAGTCCTAGCGTCAGGACTTAATGTTCCGATTGAACCAACTATTGAATATCCATCAATGTCTGTAAACTCAACATTTGATATACCACCATATCCAATAGTGTGCAATAGATATAACCCAGATAAATACTTTGCATCAGCGAGCGTAAATGTGCTTCTTAATGAAAGGTCATTAAGGACACCGCGAGTAGCTCTATTTATAGTTTTAAGTTTCTGGGATATACGAGTATCAAGCTGTGTATCAAAGAAGAGCTTAGCGTCATAAATAATGTTGTCGTAAGCATAGTATAGGGCTTTATATTGATTGTACGCATCATTATCCGCACTACTCATAGCCTGCTTTATATCATCTAATATCTTAGTCCTATAGTCTGATATAAGTTCATATGCTTTTACTGCGTTGGACCCTTTAAATAGCCTATCAGTGATATCCTTCAGCTCAGAAACTGTATTTTCAATGGACTCAAGCAACTTTTCAATTTCAGCGTTGTAATCGGCGCCCTTGTTGTTCTTTACGTATTCTGCAGATTCTAAACTAGTTGTAAGCCATAAATTACGGATAGGGACGTCTAACTCGTCATACTCAATATTGCGTAGTTTTTGACGTAATTCATCGGCTTTAATTGAAAGACTTAGGCTTTCAAAACTAGCAGTGTCATCTCCAGTTTTTCCTAGGTTAAACAAAGCTTCAGCTATACCGTCAATTAATTCTTTGCTGGCCACAATCCCTTCTGTAACATCAACAACAGCATCGTTACCGATAATATTGCCGACGGCCTGTAAATAGTCAACCGCTTTCTTAGCTTCATCCACGCTTAATTCAGCACTCCAACCACCAAGCGCTTCACGCTTCAGCCTAGCAGCCACTTCAGCACCAGCATAGATATCACGAGTTGGACTAGCGAGAATCTCCATCACTCCATCCATCTTCATATTCGGGACGATATCAGTGATATCTACGTTGATGGCTTCACCGATGAGTTTCTTGTTCGTATCCCAGCTCTTACGAAGAGCTTCGAAGTCTGTTTCGTTTGTCTTGAAGAAGTCAACCATCTTCTCGTCAAGTGCAGCCTTGACAGCTAGACGCTCGATAAATTGCTCACCACCAGCAGACAATTCTTTACGGGCTTGCTGGTCCTGCATTCCGTTACCAATAAACTTATCCTCAACTTCTTTCTTCTTAAGCTCTACTAACTCCGGGAAGTTCCGCTTGGTCTCGTCAAGAAGTGAGCGGTAAAGGCCCATATTCTCCTTAGAGATAATCGTAGATAGTGCGTTAGCAAAGTAACCAAAAGACTCGTTTAACTGACTGTCTTCTGCTACGTTAAAGATTGTGTAATCGTTAGTCGCATCAAAAGAAGTAGTTCCGTTCGTTGAGAACAAGATTGGCTTGCTGTACCCAACTTTCTCGGCGAGAAGCTGAAGCATAGTAGCTTGAGAACGCATATATGGGTCTCCGATAGAATCGAAGAACTCAGCATACGTCTTTCCATCTGGAATAGAGATAGAAAAGTCTAGCTGGTTGGTCAGACCGTCCTCAATTGCTCGGTAGTTTAAGCGAAGGTCCCAGTTGTAATCTACCTTGAATGCTGTTAGCTTGCCGTCCTTAGTGCGGAGAGCTGAGAAGTAATCGCTTTCCTTGTCTTCGTAGTTTACTCCGAATACGTTATTCTCTGGGCGACGTGGTTCAAACGAACCATCGAAGTGGATAAATCCAGAACTGTGTGCAACAGCCTCCTGATTGAACTCACGAGCAAACAAAAGTGCATCATCAGAAGTAAGGTTAGGAACTAAGAAGCTATTCTCGGCAATACCTTCAAATTTACCCAGGATGGGTATAACTTGATATCCGCGAGACTTAAGCCAAGCTTCTGCTTCACGGTTGAACTTCTCACGAACCTCTTCTGGGAACTTAGTTCCACGAGGATTCTGACCAGTTAGCATACCGAACTTGCCAGAAGCTATAACGCTTTGAAGGCGTCGTTCAGTCAAATCAGAAGCCTTTAGCCCACTAAGCATATCTGGAGAGAACAGCTCACCTACTGGCTTGTAGTCCTTCCATCCCTTTTGCAGAATCTTAACCTCTTTACCGAGCTCCATAGCCGTCTTAAACGCACGAGCTACTGTGTACAGGTCATCGTTCGTAGATATGCTAATGTCACGGATTCCAGCGCGAACTAACAGCTCATTGATGAAGTCTTTTACTCGTTGAATAAAACCTTTGTCAAGCTGTTTGAACTTCTTCTCGTCAGCCATAGCAGCCAAGAACTCAGTGATGGCTTCACGCTGCATTGTAGAGCTAGTAGCACCAGATTTGATGTACGGGTCTAAGAAGTTATCGAAGATGCGCTGAGCCTCAGGAGAAGAGCTGTACAGGCTTACAATGTTGTCGTACAGGAACTGACGGAAGCTATTAGGGATGAATTGCTTTTCTCCTACGTTATTTACCATTTGCACTCCGTTCTCGTCAAGCATAGGCTTGTCTTCAAAAATCAGAGCATCAATAACTGGGTGGATAGCTTCGTGACGTGCCTTACTAGTAGCGAACTGGATGTAGTTCTCGTCATATTTCTGCTTGGCTTGGAACGCTGTAGTTCGGTCGTTGTAAGTCTTGATTACTTGACCTCCGAACTTCGGGTCAACAAGAGCGTATTTACCATCCTCTTGCTTGACAACTTTAGCGCTGTCAGCCGCAGTAGGAATGTATACGTGAAAGACTTTGTTAGCGCGGTCATAGAATCCGTCAAAGAAAATCTTCGGGTTTTTAGCTTTCATAGAACGAGTAACCTCGTTAGCGTTAGCAATTGACTCTTGGCTGTAGTGAAAACGAACCTTGCCTCCACGTACCACAGAACGGGTAGCGTTAAAGATGTTGTTCATCACGCGAGCTAATGACTCAGTGATTACTTTACCTGGAGCAACAGCCCCCACCGCGAACTCTTCTGAAGCTCCCTTAGATGCCTCTTGCCGTGCGGTTTCCTGCTCAACTGTTACTTCTGGCCCTTCTTCTGTAGGTACTTGAAGAACTCCACTTGCTTCAATCGTTTCTGTGCTTGGTCCTTGCTCAGGCCCGGCTTGCTTAACGGCTTGCCCTTGGAAGACAGAACTTGATACCCCTGCTTTTTGCGTACTATCATAGCGATTCTCTATTTCTACTTTGCGATTAAACAGCTCGCGAATTTCAGCTTCAAGCACAGAGCGTAGCTCCTTAGAGCGTGTCTTCTTGTACTGTTGAACCTTAGTTCCAATCTGTCCGTGAATGTTTAGGATTTCGTTAGCATCAGCATACTCCATACCTGAGTAAAACTCAAAGTCCTTAGCCTCTTGGTCTGTAATAGCGTTCTCAATATTATCAAGCGCATTTTGAAGTACCTTCTTTTCGCTCTGTGGAAGGTTTTCATTAGCAAGAGCCTCTACAATGCGTCCGCGCTCTTCAGCTAGCTGTTTGTTGCGCTCAAACTCTTTGGTCTTAGCCATCTTCCACGGAGTGGTAGCTAGAGCCGTTTCAATCATAGCTGGAGCATACGTCACAGACACGTTCAAAGCCGGAGCAAGGAATCCTACAGCAATGCTACTCAACGGGTCTGTTGCAGTGGGCAATTCTCCGTCAATTACATACTTCGCAAAAGCATCGGCATAAAAGTTTACTGTCTCCTCAAAAGCCTCAGGAGCTCCAACCTTTGCTACATCTTCAAAGTAGTTCTTAAGTGTTCCTCGGAACGAATTCAAAGCAATCTCTCTCTGTGCTGAGGGAAGTCCTTGAGCAACAAGACGTAAGTCATCTACATTAAGGGCCTCAGTCAATGTGTTTGCAGCAATCCCAACAGATTGGTAGAACATCTTCTCACTAAGCGACAAGTCCTTTCTATCTTTTACTGCGTCCCAAGACTGCTGGGCAGACAGAGTAGCCATAGCCCCAAACATAACAGGGCTCTGAGACACATTTGTAGCTACGTTGCGATACAAGTTGTTTACAACTGCCTGAGCTCCCTCTTTGCCAGTAGCCAAAAATGTTTGACCAACCTGGGTTCCAGCAGCAGCACCACCGATTCCGTATAGTGAGCCAATTGCACGACTAAATATTGCCGCGTCAACAACCATAATGGCCAAAGCTTTATATCCAGCTTCAACATCTCCTTCTGCAATCAATGAGAATGGGTCTTTCTCTTGCTGTGATGGAGTTAGTCCATAGTTTTCTAAGTTGACTCCACGCTGAAAACGCATAGCATTAGAAGTAAACTTAGCGCTTTCGTAAATGCTTTGTGCTACTTCAGGAATGATACCCTCGTACTCGTCAGTGGTTCCGGCAAAAGGTTCTGCAATAAAAGCTGCAACATTAGCCACCATATCGGTAACACCTGAAGCCACAGCAAGTCCAGCATTAGCAGCTTTGCTTACGATTGGAATACTTCCAAACTTCTGAAACTCCTGAAATTCCTCAGCTTTTGCAGTTTGTTCCAGTGCCTTACGCTGTTGGATTTTAGCAAACTCGATGTCCTGTTGAATACCAGGAACAGCTTCAATGGCAGCCTGTAAATACTTAGACTCAGCAAGAGGAGTCTCTCTGGCTTCACCACGTTCGTTATAAGACACAAACACATCACTAGGCGTGTCTGGGCTTAACTGACGAGTTAAAGACGCAGCACGCTCAACAAATTCATTTTCTTTTTGCTTAGCAGCTTGAAATGCCGGGTCTTGGTACGGGTCCTTTCCAGCTTCTTTGTTCTGTAAATATAGCTTTGCAGACTGTTTCTTTTGAGCGTCAAATTCTGCGTTTACTTGTTCTTTTTCTGAAACAATACGCTTTTTATCTTCATACGATACCGGAGCTTTTTCAGTTAATCCGAACTGAATAGCAGCAAGACCCTGCTCGTCAGATACCAAACGAGCTGGTTGTTTCTTAACTAAGGTTTGACCTTGTACTTCCTCAAACGCTTCCGAGCCAGAAACCACAGCGGGCTTTCCAGCGCGAGGAATACCCAACGCCAAAGCCCCAGAATCCGTTGCTGGCTTCAAAGCGGAAGTAGAGACCGCTTGGGATTTTTTTTTTTGATTGTAGAGTTGCTCCGCTGATTTGATTTCAGCACTTGAATATCCTTCCTCTTTTAATACATTCGAGATGTAGGCGAAATCCCTACCTCGCTCAATCCCAAGCGATACTAGTCCGTCTAGTTCTTCGTTCATTATCGTGGCTTTACAACCACAAATATAAGAAAACCTTACATACGAGCCGATGCCCTGGTAGCCCTATTGGTAGTTCCTCCAGCTCCTTTTAGTCCAAGCTGTCCAATTACATAGTCTGACTGACGAGCATCGAGCTCAATAAGCTCTTCTTCAACGGATGACTTAGAACCACGGCGCTTAGTAGTAGCAGAGAAACCATACCATTTACCTGTAGGCGTTTGATATACGTTATAGAGCGTTTTAGCTCCAATTTTCAGGGGTGAAGTTAACGTGTACTGGGTAGCCTTAGATATTTCTCCATTGCCAAGGTCAATACTTGTGGTACGCTGTTCAAATTTTGGTGACTTTGGAGTAGTAGTTCCTGAAGCTCGTTTAGCTGCTTCGGCTTGCGCTGAACGGTACGTGGCAAGACCAGCTTCAATAGCGTTATTAAGATAGTATGTATCAGCGTCAGAAAACAACTCATCATCTTTAATCACAATATCCTTCTCCTCAACAATGCGAGACTGCCCAATATCCTCTGGGCGAATATTCTTATAGTCTCTATTTAGAAGATATGAAACACCGATGTCATCTGGCTTTACACGCCCAAGCTTTTTGTCTTGAATGTATTGTTTAGTGATGATTTCAGTCGCTTCTTTTTCGCTGCGAGCATTAACAATCAAATCGTTATAATTGCTTACATAAGCCTTGGGGTCTATGTTTTTCCCCCAATCAATAGCCTCAGTGAAAATGAGATAGTTTTGAGGATTCAGGTTAGAAACAGACAGTGGTGAATCTACGCTACCATCATCTTTTGACACTAATGGATATCCATTACCATCAAACTTAACATTGAATGGTTTCTGAGTAAAGTCAGAATACAGCTGTTTGCCTGTTTGCTCGTCTACATTGAGTCCACGCCAAAGGTTTTTCTCTCCATAAAGTACGGCATCAGACGCAGCTTTGGTAGCTAGCTTACCAGACTCAACAAAAGATTTTAATTCTTGCGCTTGACGTCGGGCCTCATTTACTTTTTGCATATCGTTAGCATAAAAGCCCTCAGTCATATTTTTTTTAACGCTCTGAATCCAAGGTTGAGCTACATCCTGCATATTTGGAGCCAGCCCAGCAGTAGACACGTCGTATATTCCAGTCTGTTCAGTGGCCTTATCTGCATTAGCAATTCGAGTCATCACCTGACGTTCACGCTCCCTGAATGGAGCGGCAGCAATCTCTGAAAGATTACCAGTTTTAATCGGAGCGTAAATTGTCTGGGCCATTACTTACTATTGAATTTCTTGATAAGTGACTTAACGTAACTGTGGAGCTTAGCCTTGTCGTCTGTAGCTACAAACGTCTTAATCCTCTCCATTTGCTTAGGATTAAAGATATACTCACCACCAGTCATCTCACCAATCTTAGCTCCACCTTTTACGATGTCGATTGGATTCTTTTTATGAGAGAAATCTCCAGGAGTTTTAACAACAGCACCATCTTTAGCTTTGGGGATTCCATCTTTAGCTTTGGGGATTCCATAAAATCCAGCGGCTGCATTTGCTACACCACCAACTGCTTGACCAATTCCTTCACCAATTGCGGCGCGTGCAGCGGCATAACGCTCACGCTCAAAACCGAGGTCCTGCTGATATCTACCCTCAAGGCGCCCGAGCTCACGCTCACGAGCGGAGCCAAGCTGTGTAGTCGCTGCCATACGTTGACGAGCCTGGTCCATTGAAATCTCTTGCATAGCCTTATCCGCCCCAGATTGCAAAGAGCCAACAGCTCCAATAGCAGCACGACCGCCAAGCTGTCCAACAGCCCCAAGGGATTGAGAAACATTACGAGCAATGGTGTCACGCTGAAGCTCTACAAGGCGCTGGTCATAAGCCATTTTTTGAGCCTCATAGAACTGGCTGGGTGTCGTGAGTACTGGTGCTGATTTCCTCAAGCGCTCAATCTCGGCCTTGGCTTGTTTGCTCTGGTTGACCCCTTCAATGACATTATAAGCTCCAACACCAATGTCTACAAGGCCGCCTACACCTTGCGCAATTGCTGAACCCCGCTGGGCAGCAACCAAATCTCCATACATAGAGCTGGTTCCAACTCCGCCTCCTCCTATATATTTCTTAATGCTCTTCATATCTTACAAAATTAAGCAAAGTGTAGTTTAGACTCTGCATAGTTTACATTTATTGCGTACAACTCAAAAGCTCCAGCATTTCCACTAAAGGAAACCTTAGCGTATCGGTCTCTGATTGAGTCTCCATTTATCTGATTCTCCCCGAGTACAGCAACAACTGAGCCTACAATGGAACCAGATGGGACACTATTTACTGATATAGTTTTATCATCAACAATCCCAACAGCTTGGTATCCTTGGCTTATCCAGCTAGTACCAGAAAGCACCGCAACAGACTTCCCAAAGTCAAAAGGAATGTCTACGATATTGCTAGTAAATGATATAAAGTCGGTGCCAACAGAAGCCACTGTGCCAAGTACAACAGAAGCTTTAGTCGTGTTAGTATTGTCTCGAGGTATCTCTGAATAGTAAACACCTTCACGAGTCTGTTGGTATCCCAAACCAATCGTACTTCCTGAATCGTCAAGGATTGCAGTAGATACATCAGTAAAGTTGGAAATAGGAACAGTAGTAGTCCCTTGTGTGCTTGTAGTTACAAAGAAGCTAAACGGCTTGTTAGACTCTTGAGATACAGACTTAAACACCTTTACCTGAGATGGATTCTCATTTGAGATGACCGCAAGGCTCGGAGGGCAAGATGCCCCGTATACTACCCCATATGACGCACTATCAGAATGTCTATACATAGTTCCAGACTTGAATGTGATAAGATTGTCACCAAATGCCAATCCAGACTCAGGGTACCAAGAATGCTTACTAATCCAGGCATTTGAGTTAACATCAAATGTCATAGTAAGTGAAATTCCAGAGCCTGACAGAGGAGATGAACTAAACAGATAGTAATCTTTGTCGGGGTCATATGCTCCGATAATTCGATGGCTAGTAACGCTAGATGCAATTTCATTGAACTTGTTAGCAATGAAAGAGCCTACACCGTAGTCACTGATTGGAGTAATTCCATCGCCTCCAAGTCTTAATATCTTACCAGACACGATATCGCAGAAGTATAGCCGACCATCACGTTCAACAACAGATTCCGGATTGTCGTTTACCCCATACTCTCCAGCATAGAAGTTTTGAACCCCTAAGAAATTGTTACTGATAGTAAGGCTAGCACTTCCATCTGCATACTCAACCAAGTTTCTTCCAACAGGAATGATTGAAGACTTTCTTTCTTGGAGTACAAAAATTGAATCATCATTAGAATGTATGTATTTAATCGCTCCGTACTTATTGGAGTAGTCATTAAAGTTAGCTAGGCTAAGATTGAAAGATGACAACGTAAGTACAGATGAGTCAATTACATATGGCTCAGAGTATGTAATACTAGCCTTTCTGTATACAGATAATGCTGTTGGGACTGGAGCGTTAGGACGTCCAAATACAGATACGTTTGATGTCCTGAAGTCACTAATTGAGTTGTCCTCAACGAAAATATCGTTAGTGGTAGTTGTTAAATTACCACTTCCTGGATATCCAACAATAACAACCATCTTTCTTGGCCTGTAATAGACATCACCATTAGATGTTTGAATGACAGCGTTAGACAGACCAGTAATGCTGGCTAACGAGTAGTTATCGTTTGCCGGGATAGAGTTACCAAGTTGTCCAACAATATTTGCGTCAGAAACAGAGAATGTTTTTTGAGAACCAAAGTTTGATATTGCTCCGACACGGACCTCAAATATCTCTGGAGACCCCAGAACAGTATGGCTAATCGTTATAATGTCTCCAGTCCTAATATCAAGAGATGTAGTTGCTATACCGTTTAGCACAGTAATATTTGACGGTCCAGATGTCCAAGTGTAAGAGAAATCTCTATCGCCCTTATGCTTATAAGAACCTCCGCTGTATACTACATCATATACTTCTGAAATCTCGCGATAAATGACAGAACTAGCGGTTTTTGCAGGTCTGTAGATTTCAACAACAGCTTTGTCATTCCAGAAGTCCGAAGCCGCATCAACAGCAGATTTGGAGAAACCAATAGCATCAGGATTGTTTCTCAACTTTAAGAACCATCCAGTTTTTCTATCTGGGTTTATGGATGCAGAAATAGGTGTATTATTTGCGTCATAGTATTCATACGCAAGAATGTCAAATTCGTGCTCTACGAATACACGACTAGTGCCATTGTTGTAACTAATCGTCTTAAGCTTATCCCCTTCTACGAATGAATAATCGATTTTGGTGTCCTTAGAGTCTTTGTATGAATATACTTTGCCCTCAAGAGTATTCATAGAAACATAAATAAAGCTGTCCGTGGTGTTCGTTAATGCTTCACTTACGCTATGCTGTAGGCTGTATGTGTATGAAGAGAATGGAGAGTAAACCAATTGCCACTTTTTCGCCCAGCTAGGAGCGCTATGGAGGAGCTTAAATTGAAGCGCTACCGGACCATTAGCTGCTCCGCTACGACTAGCAATAAAAGACACCTCTTTCTCTCCTATTTCGTTAACAGCTCCGCTTCTATTGAACAAGTCATAGTATACAATTCCAAACTTATGACGCTGACCTGATTTGAATGAACGATTAGTTGCTACAACATATTGACGAGAGTTGTAATTCCTAAAAGCTCGGAAAGACGTCCAAGTCGTTACATATGATGTATTGAGTAAGTTTTGATTGAGTGAGAACGATATGAACTCACTAAATGGAATGGGCTCACCAGTTGTTCCGTCAACACCCTCATAGCTTCCAAGGGTAACGGATACAAACTTTACAACAAATGATATCTGCGTGGTGCCGTAGTTAACAGCGTCGAGTGACACGTTTATAACAGCAGTTCCCTTGAAGCTATGATTGTCTCCAGCCGTAATCAAATCAGCATCGGCGTTGTTGATTTCAACATCATAGTTTCCAACAATATTATTGATAAAATAAGTGTATATGTCTGGGTTTGGACTAGTCAAACTAGTGTATGATGGAATTGTAAACCTCTTAATGACATTAAACTCCACCTTTCCGAATACCAAATCGTATGTTGACTCAGACGGCGTTAGCTGTACCACTGATGAGCTTCCGAAAGTGATGCTCGGATATCCAGACACACTAAAGTCTAGTAGCACCTCGCTTTGCTCTTGAGAAACATCTAAGATGTCTCCTACTACGATGTTGAACTTAGAAGTTATTGCTGGAACGGTAGGTGCATACTGTACGCTCTGATTGGTAGTAGGGTTTACACTAATTGGAGCATTAACACCAGCGTTAAAGTCTATCTCAGATATTGATACACTCGTGCTCACGTTGTCATAAAACTCAGTATAACCCCCATACATAAGTCGATTAGAGGTTAAGGCTTGAGCATTAGCTTTTTTAGGCACATTATCATACATCTTGTTCTGCTCAGACTCAGCGACAAAAGCACGCAGGTTTGAGTTAGTAAACGACAATGTTGCAGTAGATGCTGTTCTATCGTTTGCTACTTCACCAACAACAAAAAAGCTAATTGACTCAGATGAACGAGCAAGAATTCTTATTTTAGATACGTCTGCACGACTTGACTTTACAGTTACGTTTATTGCGTTGTAGTATGACTTGGTTTCGAATCCTAAATAATCCTCTAAGAACTGATACGTATTTAGAGACAGCTCACTGTATGGAGATATTGCCGATACCTCTCCATCTTCATATAGGTACTGGTAAGCAAACTGAAAATATTCATCATACACGAATCCATCATCAGTCCCTATACGAGCAAAAGCAGCGGTCGGTGGCTCAATTGGCGGCTGACGCAACGTAGATATGCTGAGAAGTTTTTCATCATCATTATATGAATATCCACCAGCAGACTTGTATGGGTATCCGGTACCAGCAATAGCCTTTGTAATATTAATCTTTTTAGGCTCCGTAACACCATCTGTAAAGTATGCAATGGTATCATCATTCTGTAAAACAATGAAGTCAAACTTTACGAATGAGCTTTGAGTAAATCCGAGAACAGCATCACGGTATACTAGCGTGCATACTCCAGAAGCCAACGAGTATAAGTAAATGCTATGGTTGTTGCTTGAGTTCCAAACGGCAAAAACGATTTCGTTTTTTTCGGTGTTTAACCCGGAGCCGATAACCGTGTTAGTACCAGCTGGTAACGCAGAGCCACTAGCAAATGATATAGCGGTGTTGCCTTGAATTGATTTTACAATGTTGGCATTACCGTCTTCATCTGCTGCGATTTCAATGTTGAAAGCATCAACCATATCGGTTGGCTTAACAACAAGAAAATCATCATCTAGATTTAGACTCCTAGGCGTTATCTTTTGTACTGGCATACCTATTAGTACTTAGGAGATTGCTTGAAATTCTTACGTATGGTCTTAAGCGCTTCTTCTTTGCTGAAACTTTTAAGGCGTGAGTTAGCTAGCCTTTTCTCGTTGTAAAATTCTTGACGTGCTCTGGCCTTTTCATTGAAAGGGACAACAGCCTTGCGCTCTACAATTTTGTAATAGATGTACGCATTTAGTGCTGGCTCCAAATAGATGTGTACGCTCGGGTTAGATGAGCGAGCTTCGTCAGCAATATACTCAATTACAACTTCGTCAGCCGTTCCAGCTGGATACAGCTCGATACGGTTCTGGTCAAGGTTAAGTCGGTATTCACCGCTATAGTGTCCGCCGCCAAGGCCGTAAAGAGCTCCGTAAGTGTTCTCGTACAAATAGTTTCTGAACAAGAAAGACTCTTGACCACTAAGAAGTGTAGGGATAGAAGTCACAGGACCCTTGTCGTCTTCACGGTCAAATACACCGTCACCATCTGAGTCAACCATTGGGTCAACGTATGATTGTGAATAGTTGATGTTTTTGTTTTCGCCGAAAACGTATACGAGTCCATCTTTACCAACATATCCAATCTTAACGAGGTCTACGAAGTCGTCTGGAAGGTCAACCGTGCTAAGCGACGTATTCACCGGGAGGCGAAGAGAGCGAACACGCTTCATCATATCAAATCCCATTTCGCGAATGCCACGAAGGGCAAGGGCTCTGATTACGGTATCGCTAGTTCCGGCACAGTAAGTATCAGCTTCGTTTAATACTTTGAAGTTTGATATTACCTGTGATAATGTTACTATGTTTCTTGCCATTACTTAGTCTCTTCTTGTAAACCGTAATTATAAACGTCGGCGCTGCTGATGCTCACGCCAATCATTTTAGCTATCTCTACGACCAATTCTGGAACGTAGTAGTCAGGCAGTTCAAAGTCAATGCTGTTGTCGGCTGCGTAAACCTCTTTAGTGCTAGCTAGCGTATAACCGAATCTTGGGTTCGCAACACTCTTCGCTCCAGTAGTAGCGAGCTTGCCTTGGGGTTTCTTGTAGTAATAGATAACAATGTTAGAAACAACGCTCGGGTACACGGTAATTCCATTATCTAGAACAGCTAGCGGATTTGCATCTGTTGGCCGCAGCATTTCATTAGCCAAGATATCATCGAGCTTGTGAATCTCGTGCAATACGTCAATAGGCTCTGAAGTTGTCTGATTAAATAGATATGCTCCATTAGTCCTAACACTAATTAAGCGCATAAAGTCGGAGGGTAGAGCAAAAGCTCCAGATACTCGACTCAACTTAGCAGACTTGTGAAATGAAGAAAGGTCTTCACGAATGCGTTTTTCCAGAGATACGTCTTCTGGCTGGAAAGAGTTACGTTTAGCAGCAGCGTTTATCGTATCGAACTTGGCAAACAGGCCATTGACAATATTCTGTTGAGCTACTGGCGCAAAAGTGTTGAAGGCTTGTGGAGTAACAAAGCCCTGCTCGTCCTTATTTGCTAAGTTCTTGAGTGTCGTATATACTTGGTAAACACTAGCCATTTAAGCATAATTTAATGCAAATCTACAAAAAAGAAAGAGGTCGCATTTTGCGACCCCTAACTCGAACATATGATGTAGTCCTTAGAGTTTTGACAGTCTGTTCGTGATTTCAGCGTACACGAGTGCACCCTTGTCGGTCAAGCAGAAACGAGCCATTACATCAAGAGTATCTTGTCCTGCAGGAGTAGTAATGATGGTCTGGTTGCTATCGTACCAACGCATACTCTCAGAGCTAATCTTAAGAATCTGGAAGTCTACAGCTTGGATGATAACAGCCTTAACCTTTACGATAGGGTTATCAAACATCTCCAAGAAGCTCTTGGGGTTCGCTTTTGCGTATGTTAAAAGCTCACGACGAATCTCAACACTCGGACGCTTTGGGTCAATGTTCAAGAACATAGCAACAGGAAGCAATCCGTCAAGTTCGGTATCACGTACCATAGATACAGCATCGTGCACTAAGAATTCGTTCTGGAGCTCCTCTTCCGCATCGTGTTCCATATCAACAACATAGAATGAAGTCCCTCCATTTGCCATATTGTCCGGGTGAGCATCTAAGAAGTCCTGAAGGTTTGATTGCTCTGGGGACACCATAAGCGTACCCTCGCGGAATACTACTGACTCAACAATCGCAAACTGTGATTGTTCTACTGACTCAACAATCGCAAACTGTGATTGCTCGTCAACATAGATAGAAGGTTCATTTGGACAGTACCTAATCTGCCGAATGGGGTCTTTAGTAACGGCAATGCTTCGGATTTTAAACCAGATTCCTCCGCCGTTTACTATAGAATAAACTTTTGTTTTGCGTGATGCTGTTTCTGCTTTTTTGATTAGAGCCTCGTGAGACAGCGTTTGTGAAGCATTTTCTACTTCCGTGTGGGTTGACGGACCAGTAGGGCCGTATGCGTCCGTGCGGACCTTTCTTTGAGTTGCCATATTGAATGAAATTAACAGTTAATAAGTTTGGGAGTAAGAGGGGGCCGAAGCCCCCTCCTTCCCGGAATCCTAATGATTAGGCTTTGCGGATAACCACGTGGCGGTTAGCAGCGCGAGTTACAAGGGCGATTTCAGAACGGTAGTTGAACTGAACCAAGTCGCTCGTAGCGTTGTTAGCTCCGAGGATAGAACCAGTCAACCAGTGCTCCATCTCGCGGCTGTAGCCTTGAGCGGACTTGAAGTTGATTTCCAGTGACGGGTTGCGGTCGCCAGTTTTGGCGTCAACAACAGTAGACAAAGGAATCATCACACCAGCATACGGAGACAGTTCGTCAGCACCGTTCTCGATGCCCAACATCGTCGGGTCGTTGAGAAGCTTCCAAGAGTGCTTGTGGAACGTGTAACCACCGCGGCTGAATGACTTGAAGCCAAGGGCAATAGCCATATCAGCACTGTTGTTGAACGCACCGAACTGAGTAGCAACACCAGCAGTCAAAGACGAACCAAGACCAGCAGCGATGAGGTCATCGATAGCGAAATCTTGAGTGCGGTCTACGTACATAGCGTATTCGGGGCCAGCGCCTTGACGGTCAAGCTCCTTAACGATTCCGTCGATGTCAGACAAAGAAGCGATGCGACCACCCTGAACGAGTCCACGGTTTTCAACAGCTTCAAAGTAACCTTCAGAACCAGCGATGGTAGCAGAAGTAACACCAGCAGTGTTGGTAACCTTCTGACCCAACAGCATCATAAGCTCACGCTTGTCCAAGAAGCGCTGACGGGTATCCATCTCGCCTTTCATAAACCAACGGTAGTCACCAGGAGCTACCTCAACCCATCCGATGTTGGTGGCTTGTGAACCAGTCACTTTGTAAGCCTCCTTGATAATCATATAAGGGTTGGTGCGCTTCAACACGTTGCTCTCCAGGTATTCGCTGGGCTGCTCCGTACCTTGAGCGTACAGGTTACCAACGATGGGGAGGGTCAGGTTAGCAGCAGCCGATGGAAGAGTAGCGTTCTTAAGGTTGTAAACAGTAGCCTGGGGCGCAGCACCAGTAGCAGTTACAGCCGTTACAAAAACACGGTTTCCGCCGGGAAGCATAAGGATGTCATTCAAGCGTACGTTAACGGTAGCGCTAGAAGCCAAAGGAATGGTCTGAGCAGCACCAGCAGCAGCAGAAGCGATGGTAGTAGTACCAGTCTTCTGGGTAGCGTGCAGGCGAGCCTCTTCCCACCATTGAACTTCGTCAGCAACTCCCTGAGCTTTAACAGCTCCGGTCATTTGCAGGAATCCAGTGATGGTTTGAGCACCAAACGACTTAACGAGCTTGTCGCGGTTGTCGGGCTTGTTGATTTCGTCGATGAAGTCGCCCAAAGAGACGTACTTATCGGGGGTTGCTTTACGGTATGCATCAACTGCAGGAGTTCCGTAAAAGCCAGTACCAGTAGTAACAGACATTATTTCTTGTTATTAAGGTGTTGTGGAATAGGTTAACGAATGCGCATCATATCGTCAGTATTGAAATACTTCAACACTTGGTCACGAAGCGATGGTGCATTTTGTACATTTCCGACACTCGGGGCATTGCTAGGCTGAATGTTCGCGGCGTTCTCAACAACTTTGCGCTGACCGTCTGAAATACCTTGTTGGTAAGCAGAACGAACAATGCTATCTACGTTGTCAATCACGGCACGATGCAATGACAGCTTCTCAAAATCCCACGAGCCATCTTGACGTACATACTCGTCAAAGTATCGTTCAAGATTCGCATTCTTCTCTTTGAGTGTTGGTTTATATTTTTCATCAAGTCCGAACGTAAAAGTCTTATCGCCACCAAGGTCAAAATCGATGCCCTCAAGGGAATCAACTTCTGCAGACATAGTATTAATCCAATTCTGGTCGAAAAGGGGTTCAGCACTATAGTCTTGATTTAATGGAAGCTTAAAGTTTTCCCGAATCTTATCTAACTCTGTACGAGCTGTTTTTGCGTCCATCTTGAGCTGAAGCTTAGAGTACTTCACTTCGTCTTCATCAAACGAATCCTCATCAAGTTTATACTTGCGAGAGATAAGGATGTCAACGTCCTCAGATGAGAGGTCTGGATTATCAGTCAGGAGCTTAGTCTTTACAACCGACAAATCATCCATTTCAGATGGATTGAACGATTGATATTTAAACCAGTCTTCTGGGCTGCGTCCAGTCTCTGCAACGAAGTCAGCAATTACTTTAACTCGCTCATCAATGGCTGCTGCCACGTCATTTCTTCCGAGATAAGATGACAGGTCATCAAGAGAGCTAAGCTGTAACCCGAGCCTTTCGCTAAGGTGTGAAGCAAGCATACTCTCAAATTCCTCGTCACTCACATCATCAGAAGAATCTGCGGCGGGTGCGGGCTCTGAAACAGCTTGTGGCTGAACAGAGTTATCCAAAGAACTTCCGACATCTACGGGCGTCGGTTCCGTTGGCGTGGCTACAGGTTCAGATGGTTGAATCTGTTGCGCTAGTGCGTCGTCTGCAGGAGGAGCATCAACAAAGTTGACACCCATATCCTTCAAGGCGTTTTCAATATTGGTTTCTAGTTCGCTCATAGTTAATTGATTTTATTTGTTTGCAAAGTTATACGTATATGCAATACGTAAATTTTACCACTTCACCTTGTCTGCCCAGTAGGCAGCACTCATCTTGCCTTTAGCTATATTCTTAGCGTGGCGAGCTTTAAAGCTGGCTTGTTTAGCTGCTCTTTTCCCAGTAGGATTACTTTCAGTTACGGTGTCAGCACCCTGTTCTCCAAAGCGAATAAGCTTCACTTTGTCCCCGTCTTTTGCTAAGACAATATGTGACTTCTTTGGGTGCGAAGGAGTCCCTTTAGGTTTATTTACACCGCTAAGGCCGTGCTTTTTCAGTAGGTTCTTTATTCTGTTATCCATCACTTGAAGTTTAAATATAGTAGACCACTAGAGAACAGTACGAAGTAAACAGACATCAAAGCGTCCTGTTGACTCATTTTTTTGTAGACGGGCTTGATAAGAAGCTGACGATTGAGGTCCCCAATGATTGAATCTTGCTTAGCCAAGGACTGACTTGCTTGATGATACTGATGATATTTAAACTTGTAAGCTTCATTGTATGCTTTGATTGTTGAGTCCATTGAGAGAAAGCGCTGGTTCATTGAAACCGCTTGCGCCTTTGTCATTACGACGACAGTGTCGTTACCTTCTACTCGCTGTATCGGGTACACCGATTGCGAGTACATCGAAAGGCTGCACAGGAGCAGACTTAACAGCGACAATCTCATCTTGCATTACTTTAACTTGTTCAACCAGTTTCTCCTTCTCCTCAATGAGCACTTCGATTGTTTGCTTCATCTCACCAATCTTCTCAGAGACTTGCTTATCCGCCCTAGCCGATACTTGGCTCGCTTGTTGCATTGTTTGGTTAGACTTCTCAATGATTAGGTCCACTGGGTCAACAGCAACTTCAGGCTTGTTTTGCTTAGCTATAAGAGCGCCAACAAAAATACCAGCGGCTAGGAGTAGGATAGTGCGTGTCATCTCGTTCGAAGGAGCATTTCGTTTTTGGCGCTTGTGTATGCGAGAGCGGAGTCAAGTCTGCGGATGTGCTCCGTGTACTTGTCAACCTTTACCTCTAGCTCGTTCACACGAGTTTGGCATCTGTTATCCACTTTCGTATTCATCATCTTCTGGTCTACATAAAGATAACTAATAGCGACCAAACCTATAAACGCAATAGCTGCGATGGGATTCTTTTGAAACTGGTCAAAAGAGACGGGCATTTTCATTTCTTAGCAAACTTCTCTAATCCAGCAATACCGAACGAACCGAGGGTGATAATCACGAATGAGTTGTAAGTGAACTCGTTAATCACAAGGTCTTTGCCCATAAATCCAGACACAACGTCTGCGAGCATTACAATAACCATAATAGCGAACGACATAAAGCCAATGATGGTCTTTTCGTTCCAAGAGTTGTCGTCCTTAAAGATGGCAGCAAAGCCCATAATCTTTTCCTTTACGTAGGTGAATAATTTCATCGTTCAAGTGAATGGGTTTCTAATGAGGCAAAAATACGGCAAAAAGAAAAGCCCCTGGAAGGGGCTCTCTTAACCAGCATTCTGTCCTCAGCTCAGGACAGCGCTCGTCAGTTATTTAACAACCTTCAGCTCGGGGGTCGCCTCTTGCTCTGAAACGGTGAACTCACCAGTCTCAAGGTTCAAGGTTCCGTGGCCGTGTTCTTCAGCGAGTTCCTGCATAAGAGCTTGAATCTCCTCACCGCTGGCACGCAGTTCGGTAACGAGGGCCTCTTGACGTGCTGCGAGGTCTTTCTCGCTTACATACAGAGCGCCAAGCTCCATTTGGATTTGCTGTTGCTTAGCACGTACTTCACGTGCCTTATTGAGTTGGTCTTCAGAAATCTGAGCCATAGTAAATGAAATTAGAGTTGGTTAATCTAGCAGTCTACAGCGTCCTCGTATCCAGCTTGAGCCTTAAGGTGGCCGTAGGCTTGAACGATGATGTCAGCAGCTTCAGCTTCAAGGCTAGGCTCAAAGTTGAAATGCGTGCGGTAGATGGGTTCTGCGTGTGCTTCACGGGTAGCAGCCGATGCGTAGGTAGCTACTTCAAAGTGGCAGAAGTTCTTCTTTACCCAAGCTTCTACTGGAGCGACAGCTACAGGAGGAACGGGGTTTCCGTCCTCATCTACAGCGGGTGCGGTAGGGGCGGGGTAGGTATAGGTCTTTTGGTCGGTAGACTCGTACGTGAGACGGGCTACCTTATGGTAAGCATCGGAGAAAGTGATTCCGAACTTATCTACAGTTGCGATTACAGCCATTGTTTTGCTAATTAGTGAGACAAATATACAAAAAATTTAACAGGTACGAGAAGATATTATCTTACCATCGCTTGCTATCTCATAGACACGGACACCAGACTTCCACCAAAGCCCACCGCCGTCAAATGTGGAGGACAGGGTGTTGTCGGTGTAAAGCGTTACGTTTACAGCAAGAGACGTAGATGAAGAGTACAGCGTGATGGGGTCGTATGCTTCGGCACAGGCAGCAGAATAGTCACCATAACCAATTCCTCCGTCACCCATTAAAAATGTGTAAGCTGTCGCTGCTGAGAATCCATAGAACTCACTCATAGCGTCAGGGGTAGACTTACCTGCCAAAGCAGATAGGGAGCGCAGTGAACTGTTCGCCTGCGCTTGCCCTAGCTCTACTCTGATGTCGTTGATGCTTATAGGTCCCGAGCTCTGAAGTGCCATTAGTTAAGCTTCTTTTCAAGTTCTTCTACACGAGCAGCGAGTTCCTTGTTGGCTTCAATCAAGAGTCCAATCAGTTTCTCGTAGCGTACAGCCAAGAACCCAGTGTCATTAGTTCTAACCGCTGAAGGCATAACCTCTTGTACTTGCTGGGCAATAATACCAGTGTCGTGTCCTTCATATCCGTGAGCTTGCTTGTACTCAGGCTTCCAATCAAACTCTACACCAGTGAGTGACTTCACTTTGTCAAGTGCGTTCTCAATCGGTGTGATGTTTTGCTTTAGACGCTCATCAGAAGAAGAGTATGCTACGATGTCATTACCAGCATCAATTCTACCAGCAGTACCTGAAGCATCTACGTTTACACCTAGTGAGCTATTTATGCGTGTAGATGTTACAATGGTTACCCCAGCAAAGTTTGCGTTGCTTATGATGATTCTGTTGTTAGACTGAACCCACATAGCTGGAGACTCTGTTCCGCTAGAGTTTTTAAGTCTAAGACCACCAGTGTTTGTTCCAGCATCACCTGCTAGGTATAGGCCGCCAGTGTTGTTGAATACAGCTGTAATACCCGATAACCTTATAGTTATAGAAGAAGAATTTCCTTCAATACTTGTTGACGAACCCCATACTATTGGGTTGTCGTTGTTCATATAAATGAACCCCTGGCTGTACAGGTAGCCAGTCGCAGTTATACTACTAACTCTAGAGTTACTGTTTGGGTCTACATAGAAGCTGGTATCATTAGAATCGTAGAAGATTGGTGCTCTAAACGAACCAGCAACGGTATTATTGCCACTCATATCTAGAACCCAGCGGTCTGCTGCAGCACTCCAACCACCAATACGCATTACGTTATCGGAATCAAGTCCCATATTTACAGCGTATTGGCCACCTCTATGGAAAGCCATAATAGCTCCGTTGCCGTCTTGAGAGTATACCTGCAGACCTTGTGCTGATACTGCGTTTGTGTTTCCGTAGGACCTTACGAATAGCGGATAAGTACTTGCATTAAAGGTTGTTGTCCCTGTTACTGTTCCTCCTGAGAGCGGTAGAGCATAAGAGCTGTAGTTTGATGAATCTAGAACTGTAGCTTGGGTTCCTCCGCCTGTTCCCCCCTTATACACAAAAGCTGTCCCTGCGCTCCATAGGAACTGCCAACCAGCATTATTGTTATGAAACCCAACCTCGTTAGCGTTAGCCATAAGATTAACATCACTGCCAGTAAATCTTATTCCGTGCCAACTATTTTTAGAACCAGTAACCTGTAAAGAACCGTATGAACCAGCATTTGGTTGAAGGTGAACGCCTGTTCCAGACCCCTCAAGGTATAGCGAGCCAACATAGTCAACAGAACCACCATTCATATGCAAACTCTTACTATTTCTTGAGCGTATGTAAGAGCCTTCGGTCATATACCAACCGCCACCCCATCCGAACCCTAATTCTTCATCAGAAAGGAATGTCGCAGTTCCACGACCAATTACAATAGCGTCATTATTATTTGTAAGCTGTATTGAGCCGTTAATGAATACCCTGTTGTTTGTAGTAGTTCCGTGGATAACACTTCCGTTATCGTTTACGGTATGCTCTGTTGCTCCGTTTACATTTAATACTCCACTAATGTTTTGACTACCTCTTACGTCTAGGTCACGTCCTGGTGTTCTAAATGTTGGATAAGAACCAGTGTCACCAATAAGTAGACCAGTGTCTGTTAGTCTCATTATGGTCTTACCGTTGTATCCGCCTATGCCATTGTGTGGATTATAGCTGGTGTTTCCATAACTTGAAGTATTAGAAAAACCAAAGTCAAGATTAGTGCCAGAACCATTTGTACCAATTACAAACTGCCTGCCGTCAAGCCCATTATGGACAAACTGAATTGTAGGCCCGTGAACAGTATTACCAGTTTCAGTATGGTCAAGTGTCAGAACTGGATATGCACCACGAGCATATATTGCCGGCCTTCTGTTTGAGTCTATTAGTGTATAAGGAGTTGTTGTTACATTTTGACCAACAATGAATCTAGACCCATTGGTTGAGTCCCACCTGAAAGCTCCAAGTGTGGTGTCGTTAGACACGAAGTCAATGGCCCCACTACTGGTAGCCATACTTAAAGCTCCGCTAGTATATACACCTCCCCGGCTCCAAGCAGCACCCAAACGAACCTCGCCAGAATAAGACTCTGGGTTATTTACATAAAGGTTTCCAGATGAGTTCCAGTATGCAATTTTGTTTGTGGTGTTACCACGACCATATCCGCCGAGCGTACCAGCGTCGGTTGCATAGCTTACAGACTGGCTACCGATGTTTCCTGCGTGAATAACAGCATTACCACTACTTACATAAACCATTGATGCATAAAGCTCTTTACTTCCGTAAGTACCAGTTCCAATTTTTACTGCACCACCATCATAATAATTAAGTTCTAGTGGGTCGGAGCCTCTGCCGTTTATAGTATCAGCATAAACATTTCTACCAAAAAATCCGTAAGTGTTATCTACATTAGCATAAAGATTATCGTAGTAGATGTTTCCAGCTGCAAGTCTAGTATTGAATTTAATCTCACTATCCGTAAAATATGCAGGAACAACACCGGTGCTACCCTTTAATCTAAATCCTGTTCCAGTGTAGTATACAAGCTCCTCCCAGTCGTCGGCAGCATTCCATAGGTAGTGGTTGTTGTCTCCGTTTGTCCTAAGGTAGAGCTTGTTATCGTTTAGACCAGTGCTGCCAGTCATATTACCGTAAGGGACGGCATAGCTTCCGATGTTCTTATCGTCAAGAACCATTCTCCAGTCTTGCCAAGTTCCGTCGTTCCTACCTCTAAGAGCTATTTGTCCAGAACGATAGTCTCCAGCAATTTGATGCTGCCAAGAGGTGCTATATCTCTGAGAGTACAAAGCTCCATCTGTAGCATTACCCGAGAAGTTTGAAACTCCAGCATTGTAGTAGGTTATACCATTGCTGTCAATAGTGTCAGCATTTGTTCCAGCATTTGAACCAGTATTTCTAAACTGAACACCTCCAATGTTATCTGTTGTTCCTGCGCTTCCTGCTGAAGTTGCATAGTTTACTGATTGTGATGCGATGTTTCCAGAGTGGATAATCTCTTTTGCGGTATTCCAAGATGTTCCAACACCAGAGCGAAGATACCAAGATTCGTATGCGGTCGTAGTGGCGGTACCCATAATCTGCCAAGCAGCATATCCGTCGTGCCAACCCTGCATTGTCATTACACTCAACCAGTTGCCATCGTGCGGCATTTGGTTAGTAAACTCCCAACTTACACGATAATCATCATAAGCATTAGGACTTCTTTGTCCAGACCTAGTATCTTCAATTATTCCACGATATGTATGCGTAGACGTTCCGCCATTTGCAGGCGCACTACCAGCCGTAGCAGCATAACTTACCGACTGGCTACCGATGTTTCCTGTGTGTATAACTTGAGTTGGAG
>Ga0172373_10002276_pt1 | contig 29674 bp, 28 predicted proteins | sample Lak10m_2_FD_114546 | JGI IMG/M metagenome (GOLD analysis project Ga0172373, IMG submission 114546) | Freshwater microbial communities from Kabuno Bay, South-Kivu, Congo - kab_092012_10m | ecosystem: Environmental > Aquatic > Freshwater > Lake | place: Democratic Republic of the Congo...
TGAATTCGTTGATGCGGCAGCCCAAGAGGATATGACCTTCGAGAGCCACGGCGTAACCGTTGTGATTGACCCCAAGAGCCTGCCTTACATTGACGGTACTGAACTTGACTACACCCGTGAGGGCCTCAACGAAGGGTTCAAGTTCAACAACCCCAACGTCAAAAGCGAGTGCGGTTGCGGCGAATCGTTTAAGGTTTAATTCGTGATCAGCCCCTCTTGTGGCATGGCCTCGTTTGCCGCACGTGATTATTTTTCTCTGTTCGGCCTGCCGGTGCGGTTTGCGATCGATCCTGCTGCTTTGGATTCGGCATGGCGATCGGTTCAGGGGGCTGTGCATCCGGATCGTTTCGCGGGGCAGGGAGATTCCCAGCGCTTATTGGCGCTGCAGTATTCCACTCAGATCAATGAAGCCTATCAGACGCTCAAAGAGCCCCTACGCAGGGCTAGCTACATCTGTAAGCTCAATGGTCTCGAGATCGAGCCTGAGCGGAATACCGCCATGCCGCCCGAATTCTTGGCCCAGCAAATGGAGTGGCGCGAGAGCCTGGAGGATGCCCTTGCGGCGCAGGATTTCCGGGCTATCGAGCAGTTGGAAATGGAGGTCTGCGCAGCCATAACAGAGGGCGAAATTCTCATGGAACATTTGTTGGATCAAAGCGTTCCTGATACTCGCCGGGCAGCCGAAGAGATTCGTTGCATGATGTTTTTAGTGAAGTTCAGCGCTCAGTTGCGCGAAGAGAAAAGAAGGGTACGGCATGGCACTGCTGCAAATCGCTGAGCCCGGAGAGTCGACCGAGCCGCATCAGCGGCGCATCGCGGTGGGCATAGATCTCGGTACAACCCACTCCTTGGTGGCTGCCGTACGTAGTGGTAGTGCGCAGGTGATACCGGATGCGCAAGGCAGTTGCCTCTTGCCCTCAGTTGTTCGATATGGTGAGTCGGGTGTGGTTGCGGTGGGCCAGACCGCGGCGGATGCTGCCGAATTTGATTCGGCCAACACGGTGATTTCCGTGAAGCGGCTCATGGGTCGTGGTCTTCAGGATGCAACGCTTCAGAAGCCTCCCTATCAGTTATCTCAAGATTCGGATCAGTCGATGGTGCGTCTGCAGACCGCAGCCGGATGGGTATCGCCTGTAGAGGTCTCGGCAGAGATTCTGAAGTCCTTGCGTCTGCGGGCCGAGCAATTTTTTGGGCTAGGAGTCTCTGATCAATTGGCCGGTGCGGTGATCACGGTACCCGCATATTTTGATGACGCCCAACGCCAGGCGACAAAGGACGCGGCAAGGCTAGCGGGCCTTGAGGTCCTGCGCTTAATTAACGAGCCAACGGCGGCCGCCCTGGCCTATGGCCTAGATTCCGGGGCCGAAGGTCTGTATGCAATCTTTGATCTTGGCGGCGGTACGTTTGATATCTCTATTCTCCGATTGACCAAGGGAGTCTTTGAGGTGATTGCCACGGGTGGGGATACCGCGCTTGGCGGCGATGATTTTGATCGGGCGGTCATTGAGGATTGGCTTGCGTCTTGGGGCTTCGCTCCCGATGTGGGCGGACTCTCTGGCGCCGAGAGGCGGCGTCTCGCCCAATTGGCGAGGCGTTTAAAAGAGCAGCTCACGGCGTCTGCAGATCCAGATGCCTGTCTGCGGCAAGATTGGGTTAATGATGCGGGGCAGGTCTATTGTGCCGAGATTAATCGTTCACGATTTGATTCAGTGACGCGGCATTTGATTGAGCGAACGCTTGGCGTCGCCCAGCAGGTGATTGATGATGCTCAGGTTACCTGTGAGGACCTTAAAGGGGTCGTCCTTGTGGGGGGCAGCACTCGGCTACAGGGTCTTCGTCTGGCCGTGGAGAAATTCTTTGGGCAGGCGCCCCGAGTCGATATTGATCCAGATCGCGTGGTGGCTATTGGCGCTGCGCTTCAGGCGAATTTGCTTGCGGGCAACAAATCAAGCTCAGAAGATTGGCTACTTCTTGATGTATTACCTTTATCGCTCGGCCTCGAGACGATGGGTGAGTTGGTTGAGAAGATCATTGCAAGGAATACACCAATTCCTGTTTCCCAGGCACAGGAATTCACGACATTTAAAGACGGCCAAACGGCGATGATGGTCCATGTAGTGCAGGGCGAACGAGAATTGGTAAGTCAGTGCCGTTCGCTTGCTAGGTTTGAGCTCAGGGGAATTCCTCCAATGGTGGCGGGTGCAGCACGAATTCGGGTGACCTTTCAAGTCGATGCTGATGGACTGCTATCTGTAACTGCCTCAGAACAGAGTACAGGAGTCAATGCGTCGGTGGTGGTGAAGCCGAGCTATGGCCTTAGCGATGGCGAGATCGCCAGCATGCTCAGCGAAGGATTTTCTCTAGCGAATGAGGATATGAAAATCCGCGCCTTACGCGAGGCACAGGTCGATGCCCAGCGCCTGCTCGAGTCCCTTCATTCTGCGCTGACGCAAGACGGTGATCTGCTGACGTCGGTGGAGCGTGCCGAGGTGGATTCCGCGATTGATTCCCTGCGCCGCTCGTGCGGCGGATCTGACTTGGATCTGCTTCGGGATCGCACGAAGCACCTTGGCCTTCTGACGGATGGATTTGCGGCTCGTCGGATGGACCGAGCGGTTCAACAGGCTCTGTCGGGTCGATCGATACACGGAGTACTTTGAGATGCCTCACATCAAGGTGTTGCCTCATCCCGACCTCTGTCCTGAGGGTAAAGAGTTTGATGTGCCCTCGGGTCAGAATCTCTGTCGATCATTGCTTGCGCATGGAATTGAGATTGAACACGCATGCGAAATGTCACGGGCATGTACCACCTGCCATGTCATTGTGCGCGAAGGATTCAATACTTTAACCCCATCGGGCGAGGACGAAGACGATCTACTCGATCGGGCCTGGGGGCTATCACCCGTCTCTCGTTTGTCGTGTCAGGTGGCCGTCAATGACCGAGACCTTACTCTTGAGATTCCGCGCTACACCATTAACTATGCACGAGAAAATCATTAGCCTTTAAGTGAAAGGAAAGTCCGCATGAAACTCTTTTTAAAGCCTGGCTCCTGCTCTCTCGCTCCTCATATTGTTTTGGAAGAGGCGGGGCTGCGCTATGAGACAGAAACTGTTGATCTCAAGACAAAGGTCACGGAGTCTGGAAAAGACTATTGGCAGATCAACCCAAAGGGATATGTGCCTGCCCTTCAGTTAGAGAGTGGTGAGGTGCTTACCGAGGGCCCGGCAATCAGTCAGTTCGTTGCTGATCAGGCGCCACACAAGCGACTCGCACCTGCCAATGGCACGCTCGAGCGCGTCCGCATGCAGAGTTGGCTCACCTTTGTGGGGACTGAACTGCATAAGTCCCATGGTGCTTTTTTTAATGCGGCGGCAAAGGATGACTGGAAGACCGTCGCGCGTGGCAATCTCGAGCGGCGTTACGGCTACCTTGACGCACATCTCTCAGACAAGTCCTATTTGCTTGGCGAAGAGTTTACGGCAGCCGATGCCTACCTCTTTACGGTCCTCCGTTGGATCGGTGTCACGGGCTTAACCCTGGCGACCTGGCCACATCTCGTTGCATTTAAAGAGCGTGTGGCGGCACGGCCTGCAGTTGCCGCGGCGATGAAGGCAGAGGGGATGACCGCCTAGTTGGCTTAGAGCTCCTCCTTCCGTAAGGCTGGGAATAGGATGACGTCTCGGATTGTTGGACTATCCGTCAAGAGCATAACGAGACGATCAATTCCGATGCCGCATCCGCCCGCCGGAGGCATCCCGTACTCAAGAGCTCGGATATAGTCTGCGTCGAAGTACATGGCTTCCTCGTCGCCGGCATCTTTCGCTTGAACCTGTGAATGGAAGCGCCGTGCCTGGTCTTCAGGGTCGTTAAGCTCTGAAAAGCCATTAGCAATCTCGCGGCCCGCAATAAACAGTTCAAACCGTTCGGTGATTTCGGGTCGATGGTCTGAGGCGCGGGCAAGCGGCGAGACCTCAATGGGGTAGTCGACAATAAATGTAGGGCTCCAGAGCTTGCTCTCGGCCACCTCTTCAAACAGAGCAAGTTGTAGGGCACCAAGGCCCGCCTGCCTGAGGTTGGGCGCCTGAAGGTCCACGCGCAAGGCGCTGAGGGCGTTTCTAACAGAGTCTCGATCACTCAGTACCGATTCAGAGTACTCCGGTGCGTAACGCTGAATTGCACCCGTAATGGTGAGTCGATCAAAAGGCTTCTCGAAATCAAGGGTCTGCCCTTGATAGGACAGTGTTGCTAAGCCGGTGGCAGTCTTGGCAGCATGTCGCAGAATTGCCTCGGTGAAGTCCATGAGCCACTGGTAATCGGTGTAGGCCGCATAGAACTCCATCATTGTGAATTCGGGGTTATGTCGCGGGCTTAGCCCCTCGTTACGAAAGTTTCGGTTGATCTCATAGACTCGCTCGAAGCCACCTACAATCAGACGCTTGAGAAAAAGCTCCGGAGCGATACGCAGAAACATCTCTTGATCGAGGGCATTGTGATGGGTTGCAAAGGGTTTTGCAGCGGCGCCCCCGGGAATCTGGTGCAACATTGGGGTCTCAACTTCAAGAAAGGCATGTTCATTCATGAAGTGACGAAGCGCCGAGAGGGTCTTGGAACGCGTGAGAAAGATTTCACGTGAGGCACTGTTTACGATGAGGTCGACATAGCGTTGGCGGTAACGCGTCTCGGTATCGTGCAGGCCATGGAACTTGTCGGGCAGGGGCCTGAGTGATTTTGCGGCAAGACGCAGACGTTGGCAGCGAATCGAGAGCTCGCCCTTCATGGTTTTAAAGAGAACCCCTTCTGCGTAGAGCAGATCTCCAAGATCCCAGTGCTTAAAAGACTCGTGGCACTCGGAGCCGACTCCCTCGTCATTAAGGTATATCTGGAGGCGGCCTGTTGCATCCTGGAGTGTCGCAAAGCTGGCCTTTCCCTGGATACGTTTGAGCATCATGCGTCCGGCAACGCTAACCTCAATCTGCTCGGATTCAAGTTGCTCTCGGGTGTGGTGCTCGTAGCGTCCGTGTAAGGCCTGTGCACGATGGGCTGGTTTGATGTTGTTTGGGAAAGCGGGCTCGCCCTTGTCACGAAGGCGGTCCAGCTTGAGGCGTCGCTCAGCCATGATCTGGTTCTCATCGAAGCCCGATTGTTCTGCGGCATCATCTGGGACGATCTGCCGCGGTGCTCGGTCGTTATTCACTGTCGAATTCGGCATATCAGATTCCTTGTTTTAGACTGGCTTCAATGAAGGGGTCGAGGTCACCATCGAGTACCCGTTGTGTATTTGAGATTTCTACATTGGTGCGTAGATCTTTAATTCGCGATTGGTCGAGAACATAGCTACGAATCTGGTGCCCCCAGCCGACATCTGTCTTACTATCCTCGAGCTTTTGTTGCTGTTCCATTCGCTTTCGCATCTCGTGCTCATAGAGCCTGGATTTCAGCATCGTCCAGGCCTCATCTCTGTTGCGATGTTGAGATCGATCATTTTGGCACTGAACGACAATTCCTGTCGGAATATGGGTGAGTCGAACTGCGGAGTCAGTCTTGTTGATGTGCTGACCGCCAGCGCCGGAGGCGCGGTAGGTGTCCGTCCGGACATCGGCGGGATTAATATCAATTTCAAGAGAGTCATCAACTTCTGGATAGACCAACACCGATGCAAATGAGGTGTGTCGCCCCCCGCTGGAATCAAATGGAGACTTGCGCACTAGCCGGTGTACACCGGTCTCGGTGCGAAGGAAACCAAAGGCGTAATCGCCGTTAATCTTGATCGTTGCAGATTTGAGTCCCGCGACATCACCGGCGGATTCCTCTAGCAATTCGGCCTTAAATCCTTTGCGCTCGGCATAACGAAGATATTGCCGCAACAGGATTGATGCCCAGTCGCAGGCCTCGGTGCCACCCGCGCCCGCCTGAATATCAAGAAAACAATTTGCGGGGTCGGCTGGGTTTGAGAACATTCTGCGAAATTCAAGCCCAGCAACTTTCTCTTCAATGGTGCGGGTATCTTGCTCAACTGCAATAAGCGTTGCATCATCGCCTTCCTCTCGGGCCATCTCCAGCAACTCGATTGCCTCGGCAATGTCCCTTGTCAATCCAGAGATCGATCCGACAACAGTCTCAAGAGACTTCTTTTCGCGGCCGATTTCTTGTGCCCGTTTTGGGTCGTTCCAGAGGGCTGGGTCCTCGACGAGGCGATCGACCTCTGCTAAGCGGGCAGATTTGGCATCGAAGTCAAAGAAACCCCCTGAGGTCATCCACGCGCTTACGCAGGGATTGAAGGGAGTAATTGATCTGGTTGATGCGTTCGGCTTCCATTGGCATTCCGTCGAAAAACCTCAATTTTACGCCACAGCCATAACGTCGAGCTGGAGCGAGGATCGGCCCTGCCAGTCATTAATCGAGAGCTGATAGGCCAGTCTAGCCTGCCTGCCGAGGTCGCGCTCGGCGTTAAACCAGATGGCATCGATTCTGGGGCTGCCGGGGGCGAGGCAGACGGTGAGTTTCAAGTGCCGTTCTTTAAGTCGGCGCTGCGAGATGACTTCAAAGTGATTGATAAATACCGGGGGCGGAAAGCCTTGGCCCCAGACCTCGGCAGCCAATCGCTGGGCGAACTCCAGATTGAGATATTGTTCGTCGAGCGGCCCATCAGTATCAAGTTGCTGCAGAAAGTGTTCAGGCCCTGAAAATTCATCCAGGGTAGATTCAAAAAGAGCCGAGAACTCATCGAGTCGAGCGCTCTCCAGTGCGAGTCCCGCCGCCATGGCGTGGCCACCAAAGGCGATAATAAGGTTAGGGTTCTGGGTATCGATTCGTTCGAGAACGTCACGGATATGGATACCGGGAATCGATCGGCATGAGCCCTTAATTCGATTTGGATCGTTATCGTCCGCAAAGACGATAGTTGGCCGGTAAAACTTCTCTTTAAGTCGACCGGCAACCAGACCCACAACCCCAGGATGCCAACGTGAATCGTGCAGCACGAGGCTTCTGCGGTCAGGTTTGGATTGGGATTCGAGAACATCGAGTGCCTGTGATAGTGCTTCGTCCCGGGCCTCTTGCTCAATCTCGCGACGCTCGCGGTTCATGGCGTCGAGCTGTTGGGCCAGACCCATTGCCCGGTTGGGGTCATCTTCAATCAGACACCGGATTCCAATGCTCATATCTCCGAGGCGCCCTGCGGCATTGAGTCGGGGCCCGATTGCGAAACCAAAGTTGTTAGCGCTCGCATCCCGTACATTCAGGTTGGCGACCTGGAAAAGGGCGTTCAGACCGGCAAACGAGTTTCCTCGTCGAAGTCGCTCCAGTCCTTGGGCGATGAGACGGCGGTTATTGGCGTCAAGCTTCACCATATCCGCGACAGTACCAAGAGCGACGATCGGCAGGAGATCCGCCAGCTGTGGGATACGGTCAGCAGGCCACAGCAGTTCGTCCCGGAGGACACGACGTAAGGCCAGGAGAACATAAAACATGACACCAACCCCGGCAAGGTGTTTGCTTGGAAACGGACACTCCCTGAGATTTGGGTTCACGATGAGCGTGTCGGGCAGGACCTTACCGGGCAAGTGATGGTCCGTGACCAATACCTGGATGCCAAGCGCTTTGGCGTGTGCGACACCCTCAACGCTCGAGATGCCGTTGTCCACCGTGATGATCCAATCGGGAGGGTTTAATGAACGCTCACGATCTCTGGCCACTGCATGGTCAACCAGAGCGGGTGTTAGGCCGTAACCAAACACAAAACGATCGGGAACCAAGAAATCGACCCGCGCCCCAAATCGTCGTAGCCCACGGACTGCAACAGCGCATGCGGTTGCGCCGTCGGCATCATAATCCGCGACAACCAAGAGACGCTTGCCCGCCTGAATGGCGAGCGCAATCTTATGAGCCGCTGTATCGAGGTTATACATTAGGGTAGGGGGAGTAATCGTCTCGAGACTGGACTCAAGTTCCGATAGGCAGGCGACGCCTCGAGCGGAAAAAATCCGGGCGAGTCGAGGATGAACACCGCCGGCCACTAGCGTGGCGACGGCAGCCTCATTGATTGGGCGCTCTTGAATACGTCTCATTGCCCCCTAGTATGGCAAACTCTAGGCATGCTGCCTTACGAACTTCTAATTGGCCTGAGATATACCCGCGCTGGCCGCTATACCAAGACTGCTGCGGCCCGAAAGCAAAACAGTGCTGCGCCACGGTCGCTTTCTCGAAACCGATTCATCTCTTTCATCTCAGGCCTTGCCACTATCGGAATTGCACTGGGTGTGGCGGCATTAATTGTGGTGCTCTCGGTCATGAACGGATTTCAAAAAGAGGTTCGCGATCGAATGCTTGGTGTGTTATCCCACATTGAAGTGATTCATCCTGGTCGAAACCTGGCCGCTGTCACCGTCTTGCAGCCCGAGCTACTCAAGCACACCGAGGTCGTAGCCGCTGCCCCCTTCGTCACCGCACAGGCGATGATCTCGAAGGACGGACAGATGAAGGGGGTCATCGTTCGCGGGATTGATCCAAACCTGGAGCCAATGGTGAGCCCATCGCTTGCGAAGCTGATGAGTGGGAAGCTCGCCAGTTTGTCGACGAGGCAGTTTAACGTTGTGCTGGGACGTGCTCTGGCAGGACAGCTCGGCGTGTCGGTTGGAGATACTGTTGTACTGATTGCAGCAGATGGCGTTGTCAGTCCGGCCGGTATGACACCACGGCTGAGGCAGTTTACGGTATCAGGGCTATTTTCTTCTGGGCATTATGAATACGACAGCACTCTGGCACTCGTGCATGCCACAGATGCAGAGATTTTTTTTAGAGACCAGGGAATGGCGGGTATTCGACTTATGCTGAAAGACATGCAACGGGCACCCGATGTCGCCGTTTCGTTATCGGCGAGACTACCCCGGGATATCGTGGTTCGTGATTGGGCTCAGGAAAACCGGAATTGGTTTGCTGCTGTTCAAGTCGAAAAACGGATGATGTTCATTATCTTAATGCTCATTATTGCAGTTGCTGCATTTAATTTGGTTTCCATGCTCGTGATGACCGTAACCGACAAGCGGTCGGATATCGCTATCCTGCGCACCCTCGGTGCGCAGCGTCGAAGCATCATGGCAATTTTCGTCATACAGGGTGCCTGGCTGGGTTTTCTCGGGGTCGTCTTGGGGGTGTTGTTCGGTGTCCTGATCGCTGCCAATATCGATATCGTGATGGCTACACTTGAGGGTCTTTTCGGTTTTCAGGTTCTGCCTCAGGGTATTTATTTTATTGATCGTCTGCCCTCCGATCTGCGATGGCCCGATGTCCTGCAGATCGGTGTTATCGCCTTGTTGTTATCGTTATTGGCAACACTCTATCCAAGCTGGAGTGCGTCGCGGCTTGAGCCTGCAGAGGCCTTAAGGTATGAGTAATCAAGGACCACCGGATGCTAGCGGACTGCTATTGCAGGCTCAGGGAGTTCGAATGGTCTATGGTGATGGTCCGGGTGAGGTCATCGCCTTGCAGGGCGTCGATCTGACGTTGTCACTCGGTGAGACGATGGCGGTTATTGGCGCCTCGGGCGCTGGTAAAAGCACACTGCTTCATATTCTGGGCGGACTAGATTTTCCAACCTCCGGAGAGGTCTGGTTCGAAGGGCGCTCGCTCACCAGAATGGGCGATAAAGAGCGAACAATACTTCGTAATCAGCGGATTGGTTTTGTGTATCAGTTTCATCATCTGCTTCCTGAGTTTACGGCGCAGGAGAACGTTGCAATGCCGCTTGTAATTCGTCGTGTGCCGAAGACGCTAGCCCTTGAGGCAGCAGCACAGATGTTAGGTCAAGTGGGGCTATCTGAACGTTTAGAGCATACACCTGCGATGCTGTCAGGGGGTGAGCGCCAGCGTGTTGCAATTGCCCGCGCATTGGTGACAAAACCCCGCTGCCTTTTGGCAGACGAACCCACAGGAAATCTTGATCGCGATACAGCAGCACGTGTATTTGATGTGTTAATCGAACGTGTTCAAGAATCAAAGTGCGGGCTCATTGTGGTCACGCATGACCCTTTACTTGCAGCACGTTGCGATCGACAGTTACAGCTCTAGCGGCAATTAACTCTAGGGCGATTGCGTCTGCGACGCGAAACCTCAACCCGGACCCAGATGTTCCAACTAATTCGCGTCAGGATATACCCACTAATCGCAAGTAAAGTCGCGAGTGTGACAACCCCAATCACGAGTGGCCAGCCCATTCCGAGCCCCCATTGTCCTAGGCTGACAAAAGAATCGATCGGAGCCGCCCAGTTAAAATCTGGTGGGGGCGGAAAGACGGACGTGGCAATATCGTTATTGCCATTGGCGATTGGCAGAATTGCGTTAAGAAGGGCGATACCAATTTTTAGAGCGATTAGGTAGAGCGGAATAAACGTAATGGGATTTGTATAAAGTGTTGTGAATACGGCGACTGGTAGATTCCAGTGAAAGAGAACCGAAGCGATTGCGGCGCCGAGCATCTGAAATGGCGCTGGAAAAAGTCCGCAGAAAAGCCCAGCCGCCACGCCACCGGCGACGCTTCTGCGGTGAAGGGTCCAGACGGCGGGGTGCAAGACCCATGGGCCGAGCCATCGCAACAGCCTGTTCTGCTCAAGAGCCGCTTGGTCGGGCAGAATGCGCTTTAAGTACTTTTTTGCCATAGTCTCTTATTCTAGCCATGCTCATCGATAGTCATTGCCATCTCGATTATCTGGATATTCCAAGCGTTTTAGGGGGTGTCGCTGGGGCAATTGAGCGCGGGCGGCAGGTCGGTGTGAGAGCCCTTATCGTTCCGGCGGTTGATCCTACAAACTTTGATCGCGTGGCGGTGCTCGCCAAAGCCTATCCCGAGGTCTACTTCGCTCTTGGTATCCACCCGATGTATGTCCAAGGTCTAGGCGACGAGGCACTCATTGCCCTCCAGAATGCTCTCGACCGCTACCGGCATGACCCCAAACTTATCGCGGTCGGGGAGATCGGTCTCGATCACTATGTGTCCGGTTTGGATAGAGAGAAAATGGAAGCCTTTTATATCGCACAATGTAAGCTCGCCCATCACTGGAATCTTCCCGTTATTCTGCATGTAAGAAAAGCACAGGATCGCGTTCTAAAGTATCTGCGCCAGTCGGGTATTACGCGTGGGATAGCGCACGCCTTTAACGGAAGTCTTCAACAAGCCCAGGCGTTTATTGCACAGGGGATCTGCCTTGGTTTTGGTGGGGCGATGACTTACCCACGATCTAATCAGATACGGCGTCTGGCGGCCGCACTGCCGCTTACGTCCATCGTTTTAGAGACCGATTCTCCTGATATTGCACCCGCCTGGCGTGCACGTGGGCAGCCTAATGAGCCTCAAGAGATTGCGGCGATCGCAAAGGAGATGGCGCTATTGCGTTCTATGTCCACACGACATGTTGCAGATCAGACCTTTCAGAATCTAGTGAGACTCTTTCCCGTATTGGCGTCGATTGATCGGAGCGCCGAACCGCTGCAATCTCGTTAGTTAGCAAGAGCGTGATTTTTATCTTCGCTGCGAGTATTCTCGCGGGCGTGAGTTGGGTTCAACTACAGGCTGAGCTGCCGGGCAGCGACATGCTGGTTGGATTGATCGCAGGTGGGCTAGGTCTCCTGGTCTTGTGGTGGGGTCTCGGCCGAATTTTCAGACTGGGCAACCCAGTTCGCGCGCTTCGGCTGCTTCTCGTTAGCCTGGCAGTGATGCTATTGTCGGCTGGTTTTGCGATCAGCGTGGCAGAGAGCGCCTTACAGAAGCGACTCCACAGCCGACTTGATCGCCAGTCTGTGTGGCTTGACCTAACCGTTGTTGATCTTCCGACCCGAGACGATCGGAGTTGGCGATTCGAAGTCGAGATTAATGGTGCCTATGAAGACGTCACAGAACAGACCCTGATTGCGAATTTTCCGAACCGTGGTGTCGTGCATTGGTACGTTAGTGATCGCCATGTATCACCCGATGAACTTGTCCCAGGCCAGCGTTGGAAACTCCAGGTGAGGCTAAGACAGCCACAGGGATCCCGAAATCCCGCAGGCTTTGATTATGAGGCCTGGATGTTAGAGAAGGGCCTCGCGTTTGGCGGGACGGTGCAGCAGAGCCGATCTCTTCCTCAGCCAGAGAGAGTCGGCTCGAGCAAGAGTGCTCAGATTCGGATTGATCAATGGCGAGATGCGATCCGAAAGCGCATTGACCGGTATCTCGGCGATGACTCCTCTCGGCATGTTATCGCTGCACTTGTTGTGGGCGATCAGCGTGCGATATCGACCGAAGCGTGGTCGATATTTCAACGCACTGGGGTCTCGCACCTCATGAGTATTTCAGGGTTACATGTCACCATGCTGGCGGCATTGGTCGGATGGCTTGGTGGTCGTCTGTGGCAGTTACTCTGCCTGACACCTGCCCGGGTGGGGTTAATTTTCCCTGTCCAATCGGTTTCGGCCCTTTGCGCAATTCTTGGAGCCATCGGTTACGCACTCTTAGCGGGGTTCGCGATTCCTGCCCAGCGCACGGCGCTAATGGTAACGGTGATAGGTGTCGCACGATTATTTGGGGTTCGCGCAGATCCCTGGGCCAGTTTATCTCTTGCCTTAATCACTGTTGTGCTCTGGGATCCAATGTCTGTGCTGGCACCGGGGTTCTGGCTGTCGTTTCTCGCGGTTGCGTTTTTGTTTGCACGGACCTCCGACACTGTAGATCGAGTCAATTCATCACGGATCGAGAGACTATCATCGGTCTTGCGGCAGGCGGGGCAGGCCCAGCTTGCGATTACGTTTGGTCTGCTACCGGTCACGATTTTACTTTTTCAGCAGGTTGTACTGATCGGCCCCCTTACGAACGCTGTCGCAATTCCAGTGGTGAGCTACCTCGTGACGCCCCTGGCGATGGTAGGCGTAGCGGCAGACGGGCTTTTTGGTTCTGCTGTGTTTCTGAAGGCTGCAGCTGTAATTCAGAGTTGGCTCTACGATGGCCTGGTCTGGGCGGCCCAGCATTCTTTTGCAGCAATCGATTGGCCCTCTCCGGGGCTCTGGCGGACCGTCGGCGCTTCAGTGGGCATGGTTATTGCACTTGGAAATATTCTTCCGCAGGCATGGTCACATTATCGTCATCTCGGTTGGTGCACTCTGGGCCTGCTGATTGGAGCGGCGCCCGTACCCCCTGCGGTTGGCGATATGCAGGTCACAATCATCGATGTTGGTCAGGGATCGAGCGTCTTAATTCGGACACACTCTAAAACCCTTCTGTATGACGCAGGCCCCGCAATGGGACGCGCGGATGCAGGGACGCGGATGATCCTTCCGACACTGCGCCGTTTCAATATCCGTGCGCTCGATGAGGTGATGATCTCGCACTTAGATCAGGATCATTCCGGTGGATTACCCTCGGTGCTTGCGCTTATGCCTGTGCACAGGCTAAGGACGAGCGATCCCGACCGCTTATTGGAAGCGACTCCATCGGTCAATCCACAGCCTGTGCCCGAGCGCTGCATTGCGGGCCAGAGTTGGCAGTGGGATGGCGTACGGTTTGAGGTCATACATCCTAGCCTGCAGTCGTTGGAGGGCGCAGCAACGCGCAGAAAGCCAGATCGAAATGCGGGTTCGTGTGTCCTTCGGGTTGAGGCCGACAACGGTGGTAGCCTGCTTCTTACCGGGGATATTCCGATGGTGGTAGAAGGTGAGCTTCAGCACAATGGGTCGAACCTTCGCACCGAAGTTCTTGTAGCGGCACACCACGGAAGCAAGACCTCATCAAGTCGTGAATTCCTAGCCCAGGTTGCGCCATCTCTTACAGTCATCCAGGCAGGCTATCGCAATCGTTATGGTCATCCGCACCCTGAGGTTTTGGAGAGGCTGCGAGAGGTCTCATCGGTAGTTCGAACCGATCTCCAAGGGGCTATTGACTTACACTGGCAATCGGGTACCCGGACGATTTCCGATTTCTGGACGGCCCATCGGCGCTATTGGCACCTAGAGCGTTATTCCGAACCGTGACATCTGGGGGCAGTAAGTTGTGACGAGACGTGGAATTGGCGGCTTGACGGTTGCTGGCTGTGACCTTGCTTTGCATCAAATTGCCTGGGACCACCCTAACTAGATAGAAACGCTTATTTTTTAGGTGAAGGCTCGCCCCGATAATGCGTGAAGAAAACTATGTCCTTAGGGAGGCCCACGACATGAAGACTACGCTTACGGTCAACGGTAAGACCGTCACGATCGACGCCCCAGAGAACACCCTGCTGGTTACGGCGCTTCGGGAGCATCTGCGACTGACCGGCACTCACATTGGCTGTGATACAGCCCAGTGTGGAGCCTGTACCGTATTAAAGGATGGCGATGCCGTTAAGTCTTGTAATCTGCTGCTCGTTCAGGCTCAGGCCTGCGCGATAACAACCATCGAAGGCTTGGCTCAACCTGATGGCACCATGCATCCGATGCAGGCTGCGTTCAAGGAATGTCACGGCCTTCAATGCGGTTACTGTACGCCGGGCATGGTAATGAGTGCTGTCGACCTGTGTGCCAAGCATCCCAATGCCGATGAGGCCGAGATTCGCCATCTTCTAGAAGGCAACATCTGCCGCTGTACCGGTTATCAGAACATCGTGCGTGCGGTTCAGCAGGGTGCTGCCACAATGAACAAGTAAGGAGAAAAAAATGGGTGCCTCAGAATTTTCAAAGTTACCGCATATTGGCGAGTCAGTATTGCGCAAAGAAGATCTTCGTTTTCTAACCGGAGTGGGCCAGTACACCGACGATGTTCAACTGCCTGGCATGGCCTATACAGTGTTTGTGCGTTCGCCTCATGCGCATGCAACGATCCGTTCGATCAATAAACAAGCTGCACTTGGGTCGCCCGGTGTGCTTGCGGTGTTTGACGGGCAGGATGTCGCTAATGATAAGGTTGGCGGTCTGCCCTGCGGCTGGCTGATTACGGGCACCGACGGTACTCCCATGAAAGAGCCGCCGCATCCCATTCTCGCGCTGGGCAAGGTGCGTTATGTTGGCGACCATGTCGCGATGGTGATTGCAGAAACCCTAGAAGACGCTCGCAATGCAGCCGAGCGCGTGGAGATCGATTATGCGCCTCTATCGGCGGTGGCGGATATTCGAGATGTTCAGAAAACTGGAGCACCAGTGATCCATGATATCGCTGCTGACAATCATTGCTATAAGTGGGCAATTGGTGATAAGAGTCAGGTAGATGCAGCGTTCGCTAAGGCGGCTCACATTACCACGCTCGATCTCGTCAACAACCGTCTAATTCCGAATGCCATGGAGACGCGCGCAGCGATTGGCGCCTATGCCCGAGCCAGCGACGAATACACGCTTTATGTCTCCAATCAAAACCCGCATGTCGAGCGACTCTTGCTAACCGCTTTTGTGATGGGCCTTCCTGAGCACAAGGTGCGTGTGATAGCCCCCGATGTGGGTGGCGGTTTTGGTTCTAAGATCTATCTCTATGCCGAAGATGTCTGCGTAACCTGGGCGGCAAAAAAGATTAACCGGCCGGTCAAGTGGACAGCCGATCGTAATGAGGCATTTTTAAGTGATGCGCATGGCCGCGATCATGTTAGCCATGCCGAACTTGCCCTGGATAAGGATGGAAAATTCTTAGCCTTACGCGTTCATACCGATGCCAACCTTGGGGCCTATCTCTCGACATTCTCAACCTGTATTCCAACAATTCTCTATGCAACTCTCTTGGCGGGTCAGTATGCGACGCCACAGGTGTACGTTGAAGTGGATGCTTGGTTTACGAACACCGCACCAGTAGATGCGTATCGGGGCGCTGGCCGACCCGAGGCAGCTTATCTGCTGGAGCGAATTGTCACGCGCGCCGGTTGGGAGCTTGGCTTATCGCAAGATGAGATTCGCAAGCGCAATTTCATCACTCAGTTCCCATACCAGACGCCGGTTGCGTTGCAGTATGACACAGGGGATTTCCATCAGTGTATGACTCAGGCGCAGGATCTGGCCGATGTAAAAGGCTATGAGGCCCGCAAAGTCTCGAGCAATAAAAAAGGCTTATTGCGTGGGATTGGTTACTCTAGTTATATCGAAGCCTGTGGGCTGGCTCCCAGTAATATTGCGGGGGCGCTTGGTGCGCGAGCCGGCCTATTTGAGTGCGGTGAAGTTCGCGTTCATCCGACAGGCAGTGTTACGGTGTTTACGGGTTCCCACAGTCATGGGCAGGGCCACGAGACTACTTTTGCACAAGTCGTTGCTGCACGTCTTGGAATCCCGGTGGGCAATGTTGATATCGTGCACGGAGATACTGGTCGTGTACCGTTTGGTATGGGAACCTACGGATCCCGTTCCATCTCGGTAGGGGGATCGGCGATCATGCGCGCTCTCGATAAGATTGAGGTCAAGGCCAAAAAAATAGCCGCCCATCTCATGGAGGCCAGCGACGGTGATGTAGAGTTCGCCGGTGGTGAATTTCGTATTAAAGGTACGGATAAGAAAATTCCTTTTGCGCAGGTAGCGCTCACTGCATACGTGCCCCATAACTATCCTTTGGATACGTTGGAACCCGGCCTTAATGAAACCGCATTTTACGACCCTATCAACTTCACCTACCCCGCCGGAACCTATATCTGCGAAGTCGAGGTTAATCCGCAAACCGGTGAGGTAAGGGTTGATCGGTTCACGGCAGTCGATGACTTTGGCACGATTATTAATCCGATGATTGTTGAAGGCCAGGTCCATGGTGGACTTGTGCAGGGCATCGGTCAGGCGTTGATGGAGCACTGTGTCTATGATCGCGAGTCAGGCCAACTGCTTACGGGTTCGTTCATGGACTATGCGATGCCGCGTGCCGATGATGTTCCGATGTTCAACATTGGCCATGTGGTCACGCCCTGTACGACTAACCCGTTAGGCACCAAGGGCTGTGGCGAAGCTGGCGCTATCGGCTCGCCACCCGCTGTAATCAATGCGGTACTTGATGCGCTGGCGCCACTTGGCGTGAAGGATCTGGATATGCCTGCTTCCCCCCATCGAGTCTGGCAAGCCATCGAAGCGGCCCGCGTCTGATCGCATCGTTAAACACAGGAGAAATAGTCATGTATGGATTTTCGTTTGAACGTGCGAATTCTGTTGCTGACGCGGCGGTAAAGATCGCGACTGGTGGTCAGGCACTGGCGGGCGGTCAGACACTGCTTGCGTCGATGAAGCAGCGCCTGAGCAGCCCCGAAAAGCTGGTCGATCTCTCCGCGATCACAGAGCTAAAAGGTGTCTATCGTGGGGGCAATTCGTTGGTGATTGGTGCGATGACTCGTCATCAGGAGGTGGCTAATAACGCCGAGGTTAAAAAACTAATTCCTGCCCTGGGCGTGCTGGCAGCCGGCATTGGCGATAAACAGGTGCGTGCCATGGGGACGATCGGTGGATCGCTGGCTAATAATGACCCTTCTGCCTGCTATCCGAGCGCTGTCTTGGCACTTAATGCCACTGTGAAGACCAATCGACGCGAAATCGCTGCTGATAATTTTTTTCAAGGGCTCTACACCACTGCACTTGAGCCGGGTGAATTAATCGTTTCAGTAAGTTTTCCTGTGCCGAAACTAGCCGGATACGGAAAGTTTCGTCAGCAGGCGTCGCGTTATGCCTTGGTGGGTGTGTTTGTGGCAAAAACCGAATCTGGTGTACGTGTGGCTGTTACCGGTGCAGGCAATGGCGTGTTTCGGCATACCAAGCTGGAGGCCGCACTGAATAAAGATTTTTCGGCGTCCGCAGTCGATGCGGTCAACGTCGACGCCGCAGAGATGAATGCGGATCTGCATGCGTCATCGGAATATCGTGCACAGCTGGTTAAAGTGGAGACAAAGCGCGCGCTGCAACAGGCGCAACGCTAATGTCACAGTTACACGTGGGGTCCGTTGATGAACTGGCCCGTACGTTAGAGACGGTTGGCTATTTTCCGGATCGGCAGCTGACCACGGCAGTGTTTCTGGCCCTGCGACTGGGCCGTCCACTTCTGTTGGAAGGTACCCCGGGTGTGGGCAAGACCGAGCTGGCTAAAGCGCTCTCGAGTGCGCTAGGCCGAAAGTTAGTAAGACTTCAATGTTATGACGGTATGGAGCAGCGTGACGCGCTCTATGAGTGGAACTTTCCCGCACAACTAATTCATATGCGCGCGCGCGATTCCCATGCCAAACCCGATGAAATCGAGCGCGAGGTCTATCAAGAAGATTACCTGATTCGTCGGCCGCTACTCCAGGCACTCGAGGCCCCGCCACCCGGAGCAGTGCTACTGATCGACGAAGTCGATCGTGCCGATGAACCGTTCGAGGCATTCCTGCTCGAGTATCTCGGTGAGTATCAGGTTAGCATCCCGGAATTCGGTGTTATCTGCGCACAGTCCATTCCAATGACGATTCTGACAAGTAATCGTACACGCGAGCTTAACGACGCCGTGAAACGGCGCTGTCTGTATCAGTGGGTGGACTACCCGGATCGTGATCGTGAACTAGCGATTGTGCGATCCCAGGTACCCCAGCTCAGCGAGCGGCTTTCGTTACAGGTCACAGAGTTTATACAACGGCTACGTAAGACCGTCCCGACTAATTCGTTTATTCGTACACCTGGTGTGGCTGAGAGTGTCGAGTGGGCGAAGGCGCTTGTCGCGCTGGACACATTAGAGCTTGATCCCGAAATAATTGGTCAGACAGCCGGGGTACTCTTTAAACAGAGAGAAGATATTGCAGCGCTGCAGCCGATGTTAGAGACGTTGATCGCAGAGTGATTCACGGTGTAAAAAATTAGGCCCTTTGTCATGGAGTGCTGCGATGCGGTTGGGTGATGTACGACGGGGGAAAATTTCAAATAATGTGATCGGATTTGCGCGCGCATTGCGGCGCGCTGGGCTGCCGATTGACACTGCTCGTATTGCACTGGCTCAGGAGGCATGTGTCTTGGTTGGGTTATCGCAGAGAGAAGATCTTAGATCCGCTTTAAAATCGGTACTGGCAAATCGGCAGCAAGATCTATACGTGTTCGATGAGATCTTTGACGCGTTTTTTCGTAACCCCGAGAGTGTTAGACAGTTGATGGCACAGTTGCTTCCGCAGACTAAGGCTGGTCATCTCCCAAGGCGCAGCCCGCGCGCGAGCGAGGCTTTGGTTGCAGCGCAACCTGCCAGCCAACCACCCGTGCCCCGAGAGGACACTTTTCGGCTCGACGCCGCAATGAGTGCCAGCGCAGTCGATCGGCTGCGTCATGCGGATTTTGAATCGCTGAGTGCCAGCGAGTTCCAGCTGGTCGAGCAGCTAGCGAGGCGGGTACCGCTGTCGTTACCCTATCTGGCATCACGGCGTCTGCGTTGCGGTGAGCGGGGCCATCGCGTGCACTGGCCACGTCTGATGCGTGATTGCGCACGCCATGGGGGTGATCTCGGCGTGATGTCTTATCTGCGGCCGGTCTCGCGACCTCTGCCGTTGCTCATCTTGGTGGATGTGTCGGGATCAATGGAGCGTTACGCGCGGCTAATGCTGGCCTTCTTGCATCAGGCTACGCGTGCTGCACCACGATCAGTCTTTAGCTTTGGAGTGACGCTGACGGACCTCACTCAGTCATTTCGCAAACGTGACACCGATCAGATGTTTGATAGTGCTAATGTGCTAATTAAAGATTTCGCTTCGGGTACCCGACTAGGCGAGTCTCTTGCAATCTTGCATTGTGACTACCCGCAGGTTTTGGTGGCTCGGCGTACTGTCGTGCTACTGATTACCGATGGATTAGACACTGGCATACCGAAAGTACTTGAGCGGGAACTATCCTGGCTGGCGGGTCAGAGCCGCTATCTGCTCTGGCTTAACCCGTTGCTGCGTTACGCAGGCTACCAGCCAAGTGCAGCCGGTGCGCAGGTGCTGGCCGCTCATGCGCATCGAACGCTAGCGATTCATAATCTCGCGAAAGTCGAGGAGTTGGCGCTCGCAATGGTATCGTTGATGCGATTATAATTTCTTCAAAGGACGTTGAATTATGAAAATTCAAGCAAGCCGTCAACTGGCTGTTGGTTCTTCGATTGCGTGGAAGGCACTTAATGATTCAGAGGTGTTAAAGCAGTGTATTCCCGGCTGTGAAAAGTTCGAACTGACGGGTGAACAGACCTATGCGGTGGTCGCTGCGGTGCGTATTGGCCCGGTATCCTGCCGGTTTACTGGCCGCGTAGTGCTCTCCGATATTGTTATATTGAAGTCTTATACCTTAAATTTCGATGCCCAAGGCGGTCTTGCAGGTTTTGGGAAAGGTAAATCCGAAGTAGTCCTCATTGATAACGATTCGGGTTGTGTGTTGCAGTACAGCGTAGAGTCACAGGTTGGCGGGAAGCTGGCGCAACTCGGTCAACGCCTCTTGGAGGGAGCAGCCAAATCTATAGCAGATGATTTCTTTAAACGATTCGATCAGACGCTGAAGCTTCAGGCTGGTGTGATTGAGCAAGAGCCAACGAGCGCCCGGATCGCCCTTGGCGGCGGCATCGGCTGGGTCTGTATAGGGCTTATCCTGGCTACAGTGGCGGTGCTCGCACTTGTTAATTAGGAAAGTTGTGACGATATGTCAAGGGAGGAGTTCTTAGAGTTACTAAAGATTGGTAAGTTTCCTGCTCCGATATTAGTAGGGAAACGGCAAATGCGATACCTAGCCCCGCCTATTCTTGCATCAGCGGAAGCATCGGCGTGTAGGAAAATCGGGCAACACCGAGCCCGAGTAGCATGCTGACAATGCCCGCCCCGAGGACCCTGTATCGAGACGAGTTTCTGGTACAGACCTCAAGAAGATGCGCAAACGGCTTACTCAGAAGCATGGGCCCGTAGCACCATCTGTCGGTAATAGGGCTCTAGGCGATTGATCGAATCGTCTGCTATATGAGTGGTTTCGGCTAGTAGCGCACGGGCCTCAGATCGAAGAGCTTTTTCGTCGATCGTTGTGATCTTGCCGTTGTCAACCACCTGATTTCCGGCAACGAAGACATGAACAACAGAGCTTCCGGATTCAGCATAAATGAGTTGCCGGATAAGATCATTAAGCGGCGTAAAGGCATAGCGATCTAAATCAAGCAAGATAAGATCTGCTTGATACCCTGGCTGGAGACTTCCGATTCGATTTTTCCAGCCAAGGGCGTCTGCGCCGCCGCGAATAGCGATCTCTAGAATTTCCTCAGCAGTGGGCCAGGTGTGCCAGTCTGGACTTCTCAGGGTGTGAACCATTCCGGCCGTTTTCATGATGTCCCACATATTAATCCGGTCGTCGGTATTAGCCTCATCGGACCCAAGGCATACCCGAAGGCCGGCATCTCGCCACTCTCGAAATGGCGCGATACCACTACCGAGTTTTAGGTTACAGATAGGATTATGTGCAATCATGACATTATGCTTTGCCAGCCGGTTGATGTCGGCTTGATCCACCCAGATTGCGTGAATAACGACAGAGTGTTCGTGCAGAATTCCATGGTCATCTGCATACGCTACCAACGACTTGCCAAGGCGCTCGGTGCCGTAGACGCGCTGCAGCTTTGTTTCAAGGATGTGCATATTAAAGGGCAGCGCATATTCCTGGGAGAGTTGGTTGAGTGCCTTGAGGTAGTCCGGTGTTACCCGATGGGGTGCTGAGCAGGATATTGCGGGCTGTATCAGACCCTGATCAGTCCCGTATTGAGTAATGAGATAGCGATAAAGCTCGATGAGTTCATCGCCTGTTTGACGGGGGGAGGACTCGAGTTGCGCACGTAGTGCAGGAGTTAGAAGATCTTTTAGAAAAGGGTATTTATCATACTCAACGATATTGGGCTGATCGATCGCCACGCGGGCACGTATTCCTATTTCAGAATAAGCGTTACAGATTGAATCGATGGCTGCAATCGACGCAATTGGAACATGATAGGCGTCGTCCATCACGCAGGTAATCCCACCGCGAAGCATCTCTGCGGCACCTAGTAGTGTTCGAATCTTGATAAGACGCTCAGAGTTAGCCTCATTAGCAAGGGGAGGAACCTCACGTAGCATGAATATCTCAAGCGGTAGGCAATCGAGCTGCCCTCGCATTAGGTTGCCTGGTGAGTGAAAATGGGCATTGATCAGACCCGGCATCGCCAGCATGCCCGCTGCTTCGATCACTTTGCAGCCTTCTGGTGCGGAGAGGCTCGGCCCGACAGCGGCAATTACTCCATTGGAGAGCAAAATATCAGCAGACGCGAGTTCAGTATTCTGAGAGTCGAGCGTCAGTACACGGGCACCCCGAATAAGAGTAGCCGCCATATCGTGCGTCATCACAGGCATCGCTAGGGTTAGTGCAGACCGAGGTAAGCCTGCCTCATGTGCGGGTTTTGAAGAAGCGCTTTTCCCGGCCCCTCAAGGGTGATCTTCCCGTTTTCCAGGACATAGGCCCGATCGGCAATTTCAAGCGTCTGCAGAACATTCTGCTCAACGATAAGGATGGTTGTTCCAGTTTTTCGAATCGCCTCAATCGCTTGAAACATCTCTGACACCATAATGGGTGCCAGACCAAGCGAGGGCTCGTCCAGCAGGAGAAGCTTCGGGCCAGACATCATCGAGCGTCCAATCGCTACCATTTGTTGCTCGCCACCAGACATGGTGCTGACAATCTGCGATGCTCGTTGTTCGAGTTTTGGGAAGATCGAATAGACATCAGCGAGTCGTCGTTTCACCTCGGGCTTGTCAGTGCAGAGGTAAGCACCGATCTTTAAATTCTCTTCAACAGACATCTCGGGAAAAAGCTTACGTCCTTCAGGGCATTGCACGATTCCGAGTCCTACTCGACGCTCTGCGGGGTGCTGATTAATATTTTCGAGATGAAAGAGGATCTCGCCCCCTAACTGGTCGACAAGACCTGATAGGGTATTCATTAACGTGCTTTTTCCGGCTCCGTTAGGTCCGACTATGGCAACCAGTTCTCCAGGGTTCACAGTGATTGTGACCCCCCATAGGACTTGCAGATCGCCGTAACCTGCCGTGAGAGAATCAACCTTAAGCATCGAGAGTTGCCTTTCCAAAGTACGCGTCTACAACCTCGGGGCGACCGAGAACTTCTCGTGGGTTGATCCCTTGCGCGAGCACTGCGCCGTGATGGATAACATACAGTTTTTCCGATAGAGCCAAGACCGCACGCATGAGATGCTCGACGACAACAATAGTCACGCCGCGATCGCGTATCGTTTTAATCATTTCAACGGCTTGATCAACCTCGACAGGCCTTAGACCGGCCATTACCTCATCGAGTAGTAAGAGTTTTGGTCGGGTTGCGAGTGCTCTAGCGATTTCGAGTCGCTTACGACCAGGGATACCGAGGCTTCCGCTGAGCTTTCGAGCATCGGATGCGAGGCCTACAAGATCAATAATCTCAGCCGCCTGATTACGCGCCTCTGCAATAGAAATCGAGTGGTTCGCCTCGTCGGGTTTAAGGGCACCGAGCACGACATTATCGAGAACTGTTAATTCTTCGAAAGACTGGACAATTTGGAATGTTCTGGAAATGCCGAGCCGCGCTATTTGGTAGGGTTGAAGCCCCGTGATGTCTTTGCCCTGGAAAATCACACGGCCTTCTTCTGGGCGAAGAAAACCCGAGACACAGGCAAAAGTTGTTGTCTTTCCGGATCCGTTGGGCCCTACGATACCGACGATCTGGCCCTCGTCGACGGTCATATTGACACGATCAACAGCAGTAAGCCCGCGAAATCGTTTGGTGAGGCAATCGAGCTTGAGTAAAGGAGAGTTCATGAATTAGGAATTCCCGTAACGCTTGCGATGCCACTTCTCAATATAAAAGGCGATTCCTTTGGGTAGAGCCAGGCAACTCACGATGAGCAGCGCACCATAGAGAACGAGATAGAGGGCATCTGCCTCGCCGCCAAAAACTCCCCGTAGAACATCCTGTAGAGGCTTTAGAGTCGCTGCGCCGAGGATTGGACCGATCAGTGTGAGGCGCCCCCCAAGAACAGCGCCGAGAAGCATTTCAAAGTTTGTGGCGAGACTAAAGACCTGTTTCGGGTCGATAAAGGTTACAAACTGGGAATAAAATGCGCCGACAGACCCACCCAGAGCGCCGGAAACGATGATCGCTTGTATCTTGGTTTTGACCGGATTGATTCCTAGCGCCTCTGCTGCACGGCTATTTTGCCGAACCGCAGCCAAACGGAAACCAAAGGTGGAGCGCTGAATCCAATAGCTGGCTGCAATAATGACGACAAGAATTAATAATGCAATCAATAGATAGGGCTTTCGGCTAACAAACGACATCATTGCCCAGTCGTCTTTCACAATCGTAATATAGATACCGGTCGCTCGGCCGAAGTACTCCGAATTAAGCAAGACTATCTTTAGCGCCTGCGACAGGCCTACCGTAAACATTGCAAAGTAGTCCTCCGAGAGTTCGTAGCGCAGAGTCACTGCCGCAATTAACCAGCCCAGTAACCCCGCAAAACCTGCCGCTAGGACAATATTGATCCAGGGACTGATGCCGTACTTGGTAAACAAAATCCCGTTTGTATAGGCTCCGATACCGTAAAAACTAATGAATCCGAGCAGGAGTAATCCGCCGAGGCCACCCGCGATAGACCAACTGAGTGCAACTGCTGCGTAAATTGTGGCCAGCACAAGAATTTGAACAACATAGTCTGAAGTCGAAGAGACACCAATCGCTGCGATGGCCGCAATAAATATTCCGGAAACGATTAATTGCCAGTCAAGCCAGTTGGACATCTTCATGACATACGCCCTCTAAATATTCCGCGTGGCAAGAAGAGGAGCACAATCACAAAGACACTGAGACTAACAAACTGCCGCATGGCTGCACCAAGGAAGAGCCCACCAAGGGCCTCTGCCATCCCGATGATTAGGCCGCCGACCAGTGCACCTACAAAATTACCCATCGTGCCGAGAACTACAATTACAAAAGCCGCCAGGATGAAGTAATCGGTTCCAAAGGTCGGGTTGACAAAAAACGCTGGGGAAATCAATGCGCCGGACAGTGCGGCAAGCCCTGTACCAAACCCGAACGTGAGTAGGTTGATTCTGCTAACGTTGATGCCCATTAAACGCGCTGCGAGCGGATTTTGAGCGGCCGCTCGCATTGCATTTCCAGTGCGCGTATATTTTAGAATCCACCAGGCTAGCCCAGCGACTGCGACGGCCACTACAGCTGCGATTAGTCGCACATAGCTAAGGCTAACTTCGCCGCCTACGATTTCGAAGTCAAATGTTGCTCGTGCCCAAGAGAGCTTTACAACTTGATTATTGGGGCCCCATAACAGCTGCATCATGCCCACTAGCAGGATTGATAAGCCAATGGTGATGAGCATTTGGTTGATTTGGGGATACCTCAGAGCGGGGCGAATAACGATCTGCTGGGCAATAGCGCCCAGGATAAAAACGATCGCAAAAATAAAAGGGGCAGCCGTATAGGGGTTTAGGCCGAAGAGCTGAAAGGCCGTGATTGCGAGAAACATTCCGAGCGTCAGGAATTCTGCATGCGCAAAATTCACGACCTTCATCACGCCATAGATCAGGGTGAGCCCACAGGCCACTAGGGCGTATATACCGCCTTGGAGGAGCCCAAGAAGGAGAAGTTGAATGGCAAGGGCTGTGGTCATGAAGTCTCTCTGGAGAGCGGCACTGGGGGCCCTGGTTGGCACCCCCAGTGGTAGAGCGGTGATTTAGCGTGGGGCAGGAACGGGCCAGACGCCCTCGGCAACTTTCAAGCTATTGGGCCAGACCACTCGGGCGCTACCCTTCTGAACCTGCGCACCGATGAGTAGCGAGTTAGGCATCATTCCCTTCGCATCGAATGTGACCTGCTCGTACATGAAGGTCGCCGGCCCTGAGGTTATCCGAGTTGTCGCGAGCGCGTCGCGAATCTTGGCGCCATCTGGGGATGCTGCGCGTTGCAGAGCGTCGGCGAGAATGTGAACAGCGGCATAGGTGGTATTGGCGTTACCGAGAAGATCCTTTCCTCCAGTCCGTTTTTTGAACCGTTCGTTGAGCTCTTTGGAGCCAGGCCGGTTGATATCGGGGAACCAATCATTGATGACGAGCATCCCTTCGGCGAGCGATCCAAGGTTCTGTACCACCGTTGGATTTGTGTAGCCGCCACCGCATCCGACCCAACCGAGTTTCGGCCAGTATTTAAGCTCTTTAAGTTGCTGGAATAGCAATGTGATGGAAGAGGGCTCGCCTGCGGCAAAGACAACGTCAGGATTTTGACCCTTGAGCGCCACAATAATATCTTCAAACGAGGTGGGATTTGTTGGGAAGATATTATCTTTCACTAACTCTAGGCCCGCCTTGCCAAGATGCGCAGAAAAGGCTTTTCCAACGACATTGCCGAAAAAGTTATTTTCACGAACGAGGCTTACCGTCTTGACGGGACGCTTCGCTTTGGCAGACAAATCCTTGACCATCTGGGCACCATTAATTGCAAACTGCGAGAAATGTGGCACCGTTTTAAAGACAAATTTGAGTCCGCGCTCAGTAATTTCGTCTGCAAGTGCGTTCGGAACCAAGTAGGGGATTGATGCGCGCTCTGCAATTACGGTAGAGGAGATTGTTGCGCCAGATGAATATGCGCCAACGATGGCTGAGACTTTCTCTGTCGAGATCATCCGGTTAGTTTCGGTATTTGCTTCATCAGGCGATGAAGAGTTTCCATAGACAGGAACGAGCCTGCCACCAATGCTCTTAATGCCACCCGCTTTGTTGATTTCTTCAACAGCCATATCAACAGCGGATTTGATTAATTGACCTGCTTCGGCAAAGGCGCCAGTCAAGGGCAGCAAGAAGCCCACTTTGATGTCTTTCGATTGGGCAGAAGCAGGAATGGGCAGGGTTGCAGCGGCGATTGCGGCCCCCATTCCCGCTACTGTGGCTCGGCGAGTGCTATTCGGTGTTGAGACAGAACAAACCGCCGATTGCTTTGGCTTTTTCATGAGACGACTCCTTTTGGTTGGTGGGTTTGATAAATGTGGAAGCGCCTGAGGCTAGGTCTTCTGTGATTTCGACCGATCCTTGATGGGGGTTGAGAATTGATAGTCAATATCCCACGGGAAGTAGATCCATTTGTTTTGTTTGAACTCCTTCACAAACGTATCGACAATTGGGCGTCCCGCCGGTTTTGCGTACAGGGTTGCAAAGTGGGCCTTCGGAAGCATCGCCCGCACGGCCTGAGCGGTCTTTCCAGTGTCGACCAAATCGTCGACCAAGAGAAATCCATCGCCATCACCGGAGACCGACTTTAGGATTTTCAGGCTTCCCTGAGCCTGCTCGGCGCCGGCGACTTCACCCGTTCCGTAGCTGGTGATACACACGGTATCAATCAGTCGAATATCAAGTTCTCGGGCAATCAGGGCTGCAGGGACCATACCGCCCCGTGTAATGGCGATGATTCCCTTCCAGGCGCCGAGTTCGTGGAGTACCGAGGAGAGATAGCGCGTGTCGCGGTGTAGCTCAGCCCAAGAGATAACAATATCGTCTTCATACGGATTACGCGTTGTCATAAGGTCTGGATCACCTGTTTTGTCCACGGAATGCCCAACCCGTGAATCGTTTTTCAATGATTGCGGTCGCTGCGTAGAGAACGATTCCAAGGAACGCCAAAACCAAGAGGCCAGCGAAAACAATCTGAACCTGAAATGCAGCCTGGGCATCGAGCATCAGCTTACCAATTCCCTTGTTGGCGCCCACAGTTTCAGAGACTACAGCGCCCACAAAGGCGAGGGTAATTGCGACCTTAAGCGATCCAAAGAAATAGGGCAGGGAGCCGGGTATACCGACCTTGCGCATGATATCGAGCTTGGATGCACCCAGCGCGCGCATGACGTCTTCGAGTTCTGGATTGGTGGTGGCAAGTCCGGTTGCGACGTTTACAACGATTGGGAAAAACGAGATGAGAAACGCGGTGATGATGGCCGGAACTTCACCGAGCCCGAACCAGAGAATTAGTACCGGAACAACAGCCACTTTAGGAACAGAGTTAAAGCCAACGAGAACCGGATAAATTGCGGAGTAGATATTCTTGTGCCAGCCAACGGCGATACCAATTAATAAGCCGCCAACTGTGGCAAGCGCAAATCCAACGAGAGTGGTCCAGAGCGTGACCCATGAGTTATCAATAATCGGGGCTCGATACTGCCAGAGCGCTGCAAAAATATCGGAAGGCGCAGGAAGAATTGTCAGGGGTACGTTAAAGAGCTTGCAAACAATCTGCCAGAAGACGAATAGTGCGATTGTGAAGCCGAGTGGTGGCAGAACGGTTTGATAGAAGTCTTCACGTTTCATTTAGTGTTTCCCCCCAATCATGGAGCGCAGCTCATGCACGATATCTTGAAACTCTGCGGTGTAAGTCACCTCAAGATCGCGTGGACGTGGAATTGAGACTGAGCATTTTTTGACAATTCTTCCGGGGCGATTCGACATGACATACACAGTATCGGCAAGAAAGACGGCCTCCCGCAGGTCGTGGGTGACGAGCATTACGGTCACCTTACGCTGCGCCTGGATATCTCGTAGCGTGCACCAGAGTTCTTCTCTGGTGAAGGCATCAAGCGCGCCGAATGGTTCGTCGAGCATGAGAATCTCCGGCTCATGGATGAGGGCACGACAGATTGAGGCACGCTGTTGCATGCCTCCGGAGAGTTGCCACGGAAATTTCTCAGTAAAACCTTGAAGGCCCACCGAATGGAGCAGATTAACCGCCTTTTCCTTGTATTGGGCGCGCTGAGACCCGATACGGCTACGATGGGGCTGAACAATTTCGAGTGGCAAGAGGATATTGTCAACACAGGTACGCCAAGGCAATAGATTACTGGCCTGAAATGCCATACCGACTGATTTCAAAGGCCCATTCACGGGCCTGCCCTCTACCGAGAGCTGGCCAGAGAATGGGGGGTGAAGTCCCGAAATAAGCTTCATCAGAGAACTTTTGCCGCAGCCCGAAGGGCCGACGACGGCAATGAATTCCCCTTTCTTGATTGAGAGCGTGACGTCTTCAATTGCACGCACTGCGGCATCTCCCTTGCCATAGGCCATTGAGATGTTATCGAGTTCAACCAAGGATTCGGCCATTTTCTAGTCCTCTGAAATCACGCTGGGTTTACTTCGCTGAACGCTGATCGCGTGCAGGCAAGAACTGACTCGTGAAGACATCGGCTGCTTTTGGCTTATTCGTAAACTTAAAAGTTAAGCCAATCTGGTCGATCGATTTCTCGAGACGCTTCATGTCGACGTTGCCAAGCCCTGACTTCAATACATCGGGGGTGATATAGTTTTTATCAAGGGCCATTTTGAGCCGTTGGAGTTCCACATCGCGGTTTGCAATCGCATTACGTTTCATGAGCGAATCAATCGCAGTGTCAGGGCTCTTGATGGTGTCTTGAATACCTTTAATCGTGGCTCGAACAAACCCAGCAACCGCCTTGGGATTGCTTTTGACAAAGTCGGGGTTTGCAATAATCGCATTGCCATACAGATCTACGCCAAAGTCGCGCATGAGCAAGACGACGATGTCTTCATCTTTGATGCCGTTGGCCTTGAGATTCATGTATGACGAGAACCAAAAGCCAGTAATCGCATCGACCTTACCCTGGGCCAGCATGGGCTCCCGAACGGGAAAGCCTACGTTCTCAATCCGAACCTTGGAGGCGTCGATCTTGTTAGCGTCAACAAA
>Ga0172373_10002279_pt1 | contig 29665 bp, 21 predicted proteins | sample Lak10m_2_FD_114546 | JGI IMG/M metagenome (GOLD analysis project Ga0172373, IMG submission 114546) | Freshwater microbial communities from Kabuno Bay, South-Kivu, Congo - kab_092012_10m | ecosystem: Environmental > Aquatic > Freshwater > Lake | place: Democratic Republic of the Congo...
CGGTGATCAAGCATGAGTCCGACCGCGCGACGCTCATCGAAGCCATCCGCAATGCCTTGTATTGCTCCAAGATTTGCGCCTACGCCCAAGGCTTCCAGTTGATGGCAGAAGCCCAGCACGAATATGGCTGGCAGCTCGATTTTGGTACGATTGCCCAGTTGTGGCAGGGTGGCTGCATCATCCGTGCCGGTTTCCTGCGCAAGATTACCGAGGCCTACACCAGGAACTCCGGCCTGAAGAACCTGATGCTGGACAGCTACTTCCTCAAGGCATTGCACGAAGGCCAGAACAAATGGCGGCAAGCGGTGGCGCTGGCGGTCAGCAACGGCATTTCCGTGCCGGCGTTCAGCTCTGCGCTGGCCTATTACGATGGCTATCGCAGTGCGACATTGTCGGCCAATTTGTTGCAGGCGCAGCGCGATTATTTTGGCGCGCATACTTACGAAAGAACGGATGCGCCGCGCGGGCAGTTTTTCCATCTGGACTGGTCTTCTGCCGACCGCAAGCAGGAAGTAATATAGTCTTGCTGTAAGTGCTGCTGATACTGACAACGGCCATCAATCGATGGCCGTTGCTTTTTTTAAGGCGGGTGTTCCCAGAGTTACGGGAAAAAAAAGGGCGCGTAAAGCGCCCGAAGGGAGGAGATTTAAGCCTGGAGTAGGCTCATTCTCCCTTAAGCAATTGTGATGCCAACTATTGTTTACAGCAGGGATTGGTAAATCGACAGGTACTCCGCGGCGCTGCGTGTCCAGCTCAGGTCGCGCTCCATGCCATTGATTTGCAGGCTCTTCCACGATGCTTTGTCACGGAATAAAGTGATTGCGCGGTGTACGCAAGCACCAAATGCCTCGGCCGTGGCTGTTTCAAAAACGAAGCCGGTTGCCGCACCCGATATGAGCGAGGCTGCATTGGTATCGTGCACGGAATCCGCGAGACCGCCGGTACGGCGGACCACGGGCGGTGTGCCATAAGCCAAGCCGTACATCTGGTTGAGCCCACAGGGCTCGAAGCGCGATGGCATGAGAAAAATGTCACCGCCTGCCATGATCTGGTGGGAGAGTGGTTCATTATAGCCAATGGTGATACTGACTTTGCCGGGGAAGGCCTGGCTCAACTGGGTGAAACCGTGTTCCAGCAAGGCGTCGCCGCTGCCCAGGATGGCGAGCTGCGCACCTTCGCGTACCAGGTCGCTGGCAGCGCCGAGAACCAGATCCAGGCCTTTTTGCGAGGCCAGACGGCTGACTACAGCCAGCAAGGGGGCCCGGGCATCCACATCCAGCCCCAGCCGGACTTGCAGAGCCTGCTTGACGGCCGCTTTTCCCTCCAGCCGGTTCTTGTCGTAGGTGGTGACCAGGTGCTGGTCGATGGCAGGGTTCCATTCGTCGGTATCGATGCCGTTGAGGATGCCGTGCAGGCTGGCGTGACGGTCTGCCAGCAGACCCTGCATGCCGCAACCGTATTCGGCAGTCTGAATCTCCCGGGCGTAGGTCGGGCTGACGGTGATCATGGCATCCGAGTAGTAAACGCCGGCCTTGAGAAAAGACATCTGGCCGTAATACTCCAGCCCCTCGATCTGGTAGCTCGCTGCCGGCAGATTGAGTTTTTCCACCCATGCCGGTTCGAAGTTGCCTTGATAGGCCAGATTGTGGATGCCCAGCACTGTTTTGGCGCGCGATGTGCCAAAGAAGTGCATGATGGCGGGTGTGAGGCCGGTCTGCCAGTCGTTGCAGTGCACGATGTCCGGTTTCCATTCCAGCGGGCTGAAACCGGAACTCATGACGGCGGCAACATGGGATAGCACGCCGAAACGCAACGGGTTGTCGATCCAGTCGCGGCCATACTCGTCCTGATATGGTCCGCCGTCCCGCTGATAGAGGGCGGCATGTACCAGTACATACACCGGCACACCACTGTCCGGCATTTCACCTTGCATGAGCGTGGCCGAACCGATCTGCGGAATCAGATCGAACTGGGTGACGTGAGTCAGATTCCTGACCTTGGACAGCACTGCCGGATAGCCTGGAATCAAAATACGTGCATCGGCTCCTTGCAGTCGTAATGCGGCTGGCAGGGAGCCGGATACATCGGCCAGGCCACCCGTTTTGATGAGCGGATATGCTTCCGAGGTGGCGATGAGGACGCGCATGAAAACTCCGTTTTAGTGATGACAAGGCTCACAAAACACTTACCCGATCTGTCGGCATTGCAAATCCAGTCCGGGATACCCGTCTTCCCGCAGGTAAATTCCGGATTCAGGCTGGATTTGTAATTTGCAATTGCTGGCACACGGGTGTTTTGCACAGGTTTCGTTATGTATAATCCCAACCATAACGATATACTTTTTGTTTTGATCATACCCGCTGCCAACTTGGCGGCGCAAGCCGAATATTTATCTTAAAAGCTGGAGACATAAATAAATCATGAGTGAGAAGGAACAGATTCCAGGCCCATGCCATTTCGTCATTTTTGGCGCCACAGGCAATCTGGCAACGATCAAGTTGTTGCCTTGCCTCTATAACCTGGAAGCTGCTGGCCGCATCCCCGGGGACATGAGTATCCTGGCGCTGGGTCGCCAGGATCACAGCCAGGAATCCTGGCTGCAGCATCTGGACAAAGTGCTGCACGACAAGTTCGGCGACAAGGTGGACAAGGACATCGCCGCACGCCTTGCCAAGCGCTTTGCCTACATGGCAGGCGACCTGCGTCAGCCGGAGTTCTATCAGCGCCTAAAAGACAAGCTGTCGGAGCCGAGAGAAGGATCCTGTAGCAATATCGTATTTTATCTGTCCATCATTCCGGCCGACTTCATCACGGTCATCAATTATCTGGACGAATTTGGTTTCTCCAAGCCGCGCGGCCTGCATCGCATCGTGGTGGAAAAGCCGTTCGGCACCAGCCTCGAAACCGCGCAGTTGCTCAACCGCTCGCTGCACCGCCATTTCGACGAAGAGCAGATTTACCGTATCGACCACTACCTGGGCAAGGAGACGGTGCAGAACCTGCTGGTTTACCGTTTTGCCAATACGCTGATCGAGCCGCTGTGGAACCGCAATTTCATCAACCACGTGCAGATCACCGTGGCGGAAGACCTCGGCATCGGCACCCGCGCCGATTATTACGACAAATCCGGTGCCATGCGCGACATGTTGCAGAATCACCTGATGCAACTGCTGACAGTAGTGGCCATGGAGCCGCCGGCTTCGATGGACGCGGATTCCGTGCGCGACGAAAAGGTCAAGGTGCTGAAGTCCATGCGCCTGATTTCCGATGAGAAGATCGACGAGCACGTTGTTCGCGCCCGTTACAGCAAAGGTACGGCCAAGGGCCAGCCGGTGCACGGCTACATGGATGAAACCGGCGTAGACCCCAACTCGACGACCGATACCTTCGTCGCCGCCAAGTTCTATATCGACAACTGGCGCTGGCGCGGGGTGCCGTTCTTCCTGCGCACCGGCAAGCGTCTGGCCCAGACGCAATCGACCATTGCCATCCGATTCCGCCATCCGCCGCAGCACTTGTTCCACGACGAATCCTCGGAACAGATCGAGCCAAACTGGATTTACCTGTCGCTACAGCCGACCGAAGACATGCACATGGAAATGCACGTGCGTTCACCCGGCCTGGGCATGGATACCCGCATGGTCTCGCTCAACGCCTCCTACCGTCAGGGTGACGAAAAGCCCCTCGAGGCCTATCAGGCTCTGCTGCTGGACGTGATCCGCGGCGACAAGACCCTGTTCATCCGTTTCGACGAGGTGGAATGGGCATGGCGCGTGGTCGAACCCATCATGGAGGCCTGGAAGAAGGGCCTGAACCCGATTCAGGAATACCCCGCAGGCACCTGGGGGCCGGAAACCCAGCAGATTTTCGACTGCCACGATCAGGATTGGCGTAACGACTGATCCTGACGCCGATGGGAGCTTCCGGATTCGCCGCTGTCGGCATCGGCGCTGCCATCGGCGCCTGGCTGCGCTGGTGGCTGGGTATCATGCTCAACCCGATGCTGGCCACGCTGCCGCTGGGGACGCTGACGGCCAATCTGGTCGGCGGCTACCTGATCGGACTTGCGGCCGGTGCCTTCGCGCTGCATGGCAACATTCCGCCTGAAGTCCGTCTGCTGGTAATGACAGGCTTCCTCGGTGGATTGACCACGTTTTCCACATTCTCGGTCGAGGCGGTCGACCTGGTCGCACGCCAGCAATACGGTTGGGCGTTCGCGCATATCGGGTCGCACCTTTTCGGTTCGTTGCTGATGACTGCATTGGGCCTCTACACCGTCCGCCTGCTCAGTACCGCTTAATCATGCTTCGTCTCACCGATATCAAACTGCCGATCGACCATGACGGCGGCGCGCTCAATGCAGCCATTCTCAAGCGTCTGGGCGTCAGCGCCGAAGCCCTGGTCGATGTGCAGATATTCAAACGCAGCGTCGATGCCCGCAAGCGGGACGCCATCCTCTACATCTACACCGTGGATGTGGAACTGAAAAACGAACCGACCCTGCTCAAGCGCATCAAGCACGAGCGCGGCATCGCCCCTTCCCCCGATCTGGACTATCACTTCGTTGCCCATGCGTCGAAAGATCTGGATGAGCGTCCGGTCGTCATCGGTTGCGGCCCGTGCGGGATTTTTGCCGGGCTGCTGCTGGCGCAGATGGGCTTCCGGCCCATCATCCTCGAGCGCGGCAAGCAGGTCAGGGAACGCACCCAGGACACCTGGGGCTTGTGGCGCGGCCGCAAGCTCGACCCGGAATCCAACGTGCAGTTTGGCGAGGGCGGTGCGGGGACATTTTCCGATGGCAAACTCTACAGCCAGATCAAGGATCCGCGGCATCTGGGCCGCAAGGTGATCCAGGAATTCGTCAAGGCTGGCGCACCGCCAGAAATCCTGTATGTCGGCCGCCCGCACATCGGCACTTTTAAGTTGGTCGGCATGGTCGAGCGCATGCGCGCCACCATCGAGTCGCTGGGCGGCGAATTCCGCTTCAAGAGCCGTGTCGATGACATCAAAATCGTCGACGGCGAGGTGCGTGGTGTCAGTCTTGCCGACGGTACCGTGATTGCCACAAGACATGTGGTGCTGGCCGTCGGCCACAGCGCCCGCGACACCTTCGAGATGCTCTATAAGCGCGGCGTTCACATCGAGGCCAAGCCGTTTTCTATCGGCTTCCGCATCGAACATCCGCAATCCATGATCGACCAATGCCGTTACGGCAATAATGCCGGCAATCCACAACTGGGCGCGGCCGATTACAAGCTGGTGCATCACTGCGAGAACGGCCGGGCGGTCTACAGCTTCTGCATGTGCCCCGGCGGAACGGTGGTGGCGGCGACCTCCGAGCCTGGGCGCGTGGTGACCAACGGTATGAGCCAGTATTCGCGCAACGAGCGCAACGCCAATAGCGGCATCGTCGTCGGCATTACGCCCGAGCAGGATTTTCCCGGCCACCCGCTGGCTGGTATCGAACTCCAGCGCAAGTGGGAGTCGCGCGCGTTTGAACTGGGCGGCGGCACGTATGAGGCGCCCGGGCAACTGGTCGGGGATTTCATCGCCGGCAAAGCTTCGACCAAACTCGGCACCGTGACTCCTTCCTATACGCCGGGCGTGCACCTGACCGACCTTGCCACCGCCTTGCCGGATTACGCCATCGAGGCCATCCGCGAGGCCTTGCCGGCCTTCGACAAGCAGATGCGCGGCTTTGCCATGAACGACGCGGTGCTGACCGGCGTCGAAACCCGTACTTCTTCACCCATCCGCATCACCCGTGACGACACCCTGCAAAGCCTGAACGTCAAAGGTCTTTATCCTGCAGGGGAGGGTGCCGGTTACGCCGGCGGCATCCTGTCTGCGGGCGTCGACGGCATCAAGGTGGCAGAGGCCGTGGCGCTCGACATGCTGGCCTGAAATCCGTCCCAGGGTGCGTGATAAAATCCGCCCCTCCCATGAATCCCCGCCAACTCATTGCCCAGCTTGAAAACCAGCTCGACCAGTGCATGCTGGCCGACCGTTTTCCGCTGCGTCGCCGATTGCAGCAAGCGCGTGGTTACGATGACCAGCAGAAATCCGTCGATAAGCTGCTGTCGGAAGTCGCCGCGCAGATCAGGACGTCGCAGGCAAGGCTGGAATCGCGCCGTCAAAACCTCCCCAAACCTGAATTCTCCAATGACTTGCCGGTCAACCAGCGCAAGGATGAAATCGCCGCGGCCATCCAGAAGCATCAGGTCATCATCGTCTGCGGCGAAACGGGTTCGGGCAAAACCACGCAACTGCCAAAAATCTGCCTCGAACTCGGGCGCGGCGTCGCCGGCCTGATCGGCCACACCCAGCCGCGCCGGATCGCCGCGCGCTCGGTGGCGTCGCGCATCGCGCAGGAACTGAAAAAGCCGCTGGGCGAAGCCGTGGGCTACAAGGTCCGGTTCAACGATCGTCTGTCCGAATCCAGCCACGTCAAGCTGATGACCGACGGCATCCTGCTGGCCGAGACGCAGGGCGATCGTTTTCTCAACGGCTACGACACGCTGATCATCGACGAAGCGCACGAACGCAGCCTCAACATCGACTTCCTGCTCGGCTACCTCAAGCAACTATTGCCGAAACGTCCTGATCTCAAGGTTATAGTGACCTCGGCGACCATCGATGCAGAACGTTTTTCACGACATTTCGACGGCGCGCCGGTGATCGAGGTCTCGGGCCGCATGTATCCAGTCGAGGTGCGCTACCGGCCCCTGCAGGAAACCGAAGAAGACGAGGTCGAGGAGACCATGGAAGCTGCGATCCTCGATGCGGTCGACGACCTGTCGCGGCTCGGCGGTGGCGATATCCTGGTGTTTCTGCCTGGCGAGCGCGAGATTCGCGATACCGCCGAGCATTTGCGCAAGCATCACCCCAAAGGCGCGGAGATTCTGCCCTTGTTCGCCCGATTGTCGATCGAGGATCAACAGAAGGTATTCCGCAATTCCAACGGTCGCCGCATCGTGCTGGCAACCAACGTTGCCGAAACATCGCTTACGGTTCCCGGCATCAAGTACGTGATCGATACTGGCTTGGCACGGGTCAACCGCTACAGCCCAAGGGCCAAGGTCGAGCAGTTGCAAATCGAGAAGATTTCTCAGGCGGCGGCCAGGCAACGGGCAGGGCGCTGCGGCCGGGTTTCCAATGGCATTTGCGTGCGCCTGTATGCCGAGGACGATTTCAACGCGCGGCCTGAATTCACCGATCCGGAAATCCTGCGTTCGTCGCTGGCCTCCGTCATTTTGCGCATGGCTGCGCTGCGGCTGGGTGATGTCGAGGCGTTTCCCTTCATCGAAGCACCGCATTCGCGGCTGATTGCGGACGGCTACCAGTTGCTGCAGGAACTGGGTGCGGTGGACGACCAGAGGCGGATCACCGATATCGGGACGCAACTGGCGAAGCTGCCGTTGGATCCGCGTGTCGGCCGCATGATTCTTGCCGGCCGCAAGGAAAACTGCCTGAAGGAAATCCTCATCATAGGCTCCGCGCTGGCCATCCAGGACCCACGCGAACGGCCCATGGATAAGCGCGAGGCGGCCGACCAGGCGCACATGAAGTTTGCGTCAGAAGGCTCTGATTTCATGAGCTTTCTCAAGCTCTGGGATTTTTATGATGAAGCCCTGAAGCACAAGAAATCCAACCGCGAACTGCTCAACAAGTGCCACCAGAATTTCCTGTCATTTTTGCGTCTCAAGGAATGGCGCGAACTGCACGGGCAACTGGCAGGTATCGTCGGCGAGATGGAGTTTCATCCCAATGCCGATGACGCGACTTACGACGCCGTCCACCGGGCCTTGCTGGCCGGCCTGCTTGGCAATGTGGGCTTCAAGGATGGCGAGGCTGACAGCTATCTCGGCGCGCGCGGCATCCGCTTCCACATCGCGCCGGGTTCGACACTGAAGAAGGTGCGTCCCAAATGGGTGATGGCGGCGGAGTTGATGGAAACCGCCAAGCTTTACGCGCGTTGCGTGGCAAAGATCGACCCGGACTGGATAGAGCCGCTTGCGCGCGGACTGACCCAGAGCCACTACAGCGACCCGCGCTGGGACCGCGGCAAGGCGCAGGTCGCGGCCTGGGAGCGGGTCAGCCTCTATGGCCTGACCATCGTGCCCAAGCGCCGCGTGCATTACGGCCCGATCGACCCTGTGGAGTCACGCGAAATATTCATTCGCGAAGCGCTGGCAAACATGGAATTCGACACCCGTGCGCCGTTCTTCGCCGCCAACAGGAAGCTCATCACCGAAGTCGAAGAGCTGGAGCACAAGGCCCGCCGGCAGGATGTGCTGGTGGACGAGCACCAGCTGGTGGCGTTCTACGATGCGCGCATCCCGGCAGGCATCCACAACGGCATCACCTTCGAAAAATGGCGGCAGGAGGCTGAAAGGGCCAACCCGAAGTTGCTGTACCTGACGCGGGAAGATCTGATGCGCCATGCGGCAAGCAGCGTAACCGAGGCACAGTTCCCGGAAACCCTGCAAGTCGATGGTGAAACCGTGCCGCTCAAATACCGCTTCGAACCCGGCCATCCGCTGGACGGCGTGACGGCGACAATCCCGCTGGCCTTACTCAACCAGCTCGACCCGGACATCACCGAATGGCTGGTGCCGGGCATGATCCGCGAAAAAATCACCTGGCTGGTCAAGGCGCTGCCCAAACAATTCCGCCGGGTCTGCGTGCCGGTGCCGGAATTCGTCACCGGCTTCCTCGAACATACGAAGGCCGGCGAGGGCAGGGCAAAAGAGGTGCTGGCCGCCTACATCCAGCAGAAAACCAGCTTGAAGGTGTCGGCCGCAGACTGGGATGAGGCAGTGCCATCCCACTTGCTGATGAACTTCCGCATCGTCGATGACGCCGACCGCGAACTGGCCATGGGTCGTGACTGGAACACGCTGAAGAATCAGTTGGGCCAGGCTGCGCAATTGACCTTCCGCAATGCTTCGCCGGATATCGAAAAAACCGGTCTGCGCCAGTGGGACTTTGGCGACCTGCCGGAAAAACTCGATTTCCAGCGCGGCGGCCGCCAGATGACCGGCTATCCGGCGCTCGAGGACAATGGAGACAGCGTGGCCGTCAAGCTTTTCGACACGGCGGCCTCCGCACTGGAATCCCACCGTAACGGCGTTCGCCGCCTGATGCGCTTCGAGCTTAAGGAGCAGATGAAGCAGCTCGAAAAGGGCTTGCCCGGCTTCAACCAGTATGCGCTGCTGTTGCGGCATGTCATGACGCCGGACGAATTGCGTGAGGATATGCTGACCGCAATTGCCGACCGCGCGTTCATCGGCGAGGATGATTTGCCCAGAACCAATCAGGCATTCATGGCGTTGAAGCAGCGTGCGCGGACGCGGCTGCCTGCCGTCGTCGAAGGGTCGACACGACTGGCCGCCGCCATCGCGGCCGAAATTCAGCCGCTGAACCAGAAACTGGCCAGCCTGCCGGTACCATTGTCTCGTCTCAAGCGTGAAATCGAAGAGCAACAATCCCGCTTGCTGACCAAACGGTTTTTCAGCAACACCCCCTGGGAGCGGCTGCAGCACCTGCCGCGCTATCTCAAGGCCATGAAATTGCGACTGGATAAGTATCCAAGTGCCGCAGAGCGCGACGCACGCCATGCGCAGGCAGCCAATGAACTCTGGCTGCGCTGGGAAAACCGCATATCCGCAACTCGCAAGGCGGGTGACGTCCCTGTCGCCCTGCAGGATTTTCGCTGGCTGATCGAGGAACTGCGCGTGTCGTTGTTCGCACAGGAGTTAAAAACGCCTTTTCCGGTGTCACTCAAGCGTCTTGAGAAGTTCTGGTCGGAATTGAAATAAAAAATATGATAAATATGAAATACCGAAGTTGTTTGCGATCGGGATTTCTTCGCCACGCAGATCGGTCACTGCGCGGGTATTAGTGGAAAAAGCGCATCGGAAAGCCGCTGAAGATTAACCGGCTTGATAAGGATGTCGTCAATGCCGGCCTGGATGCTAGCCTTGAAAGTTTCCGGATTATCATCTGACGTTAGTGCAATGATAGGCACGCGAGGCAGTTGGTAAGTCGTTTCGTGACCTCTGATTTGCTTGGCTGCCTCAATGCCGCTCATGCCGTCGAGGTGAATATCCATCAGTACGGCTGCGAACCGGCGCTGCTTGCAACGCTCTACGGCAGCCTCTCCGTTTGCCACCACCTCGAACCTTCTGTTCAGTTGCTCAACCTGTTTCTGAATTACAAACTGGTTGATCGCATCATTTTCGACAATTAAAACAAAAATTTCCTTTGCCATGAAATATTCCACTTTTTCATTAATTGTATACTTTTGTCATAATTCTTATGAAATAGTAGCATTAATTTTTAATAAGTGTAAAAATACGCTTCAAATAGTTTGATATTTCTATATTTTCACTTTTATTTTTGTGTATTGAGGATAAGGAGGCGAATTCAGGAATGAAGTGCAATTTTGAATAACGCTGGTCAGGTGGGCGGGATGCGGTAGCATCCGAGCCTTTTTGACCAGCCAGTCGAAATTGCAAAGATGAACTACACACACCTCACCCGAGAAGAACGATACCAGATTTACGCCCTGAAGAAAGCCGGACACCACCTAACCGAGATTGCCAATGTGCTTGAACGTCATCCATCCACGATTTGCCGGGAATTGAGCCGTAACCGAGGCTTGCGTGGCTACCGCCCGAAGCAGGCGCAACGTTTGGCAGACGGGCGACGTGCGATGAACGCCCGAACAATAGACGATGCCACCTGGCAATTTGCACAAACCCGCCTGCTGGAGCAGTGGAGTCCGGAGCAAATCAGCCATCACGCCGACATCAGCCATGAGACGGTCTATCAGCGCATTTATGCTGATAAGCGCGCAGGTGGTTTGCTATGGAAACAGCTCCGCTGCCAGAAGCAGCGCAAGAAGCGTTATGGCAAGACAGATCGTCGCGGCATGATCCCTAACCGGCAGTCGATTGAGCAGCGCCCGGCCATTGTGGAAACGCGCAGCCGGATCGGCGACTGGGAAGCAGACACGATCATTGGCAAGAATCACAAACAGGCTATCGTCAGCCTCGTCGAGCGCAAGACAGGATTCACCCTGATCCGCAAGGTTGAACGCAAAACCGCCGAGGCGGTGGGTGATGCCATGACAGAACTGCTCAAGCCGCATCGGCGGAAGGTACACACCATTACCTCCGATAACGGACGGGAATTTGCCGGTCACGAATCCATTGCCAAGCAATTGCGGGCTGACTTCTATTTCGCTCACCCCTACGCCTCATGGGAACGCGGCAGCAACGAAAACACCAACGGGCTCATCCGGCAATACTTCCCGAAAAACCGGGACTTCACCACCATCACGCAACAGGAGATTGACACCGCGATGCACCGATTGAACAACCGACCCAGAACACGACTTGGTTTCCTGACTCCCAGTCAGGTATTCTTCAAGTCAGGCGTTGCACTTCAAATTTGAACTCGCGGGAAATGAATAACCTGAACACAGCCTTGATACTGATTGGCTACCAGAACGATTACTTTTCCCACGATGGCATCCTGCGTGGTGTGGTGGAAGAAAGCTCAGCGGTGACCAACATCCTTGAAAACACCGTAAACCTGGTCGCACAGTTGTCCAGCACTACCGTTCCTATTGTCGCCACCCCGATCGTGTTTACCGAGGACTATCAGGAGTTAGACGAGGATCCTGTCGGCATACTCAAGGTGATTAAAGAAGTAGGCGCGTTCAAAGCCGGCTCCAAAGGCAGTGAAACCATCCCCGAACTGGTGCAGTTCGGCAGTCGTATCGACCAGATCCCCGGCAAGCACGGGCTTAATGCCTTTTCCAGTACTGAATTGCAGGCTTACCTGGAGGCACGTAACGTCAGCAACGTCATCCTGGCTGGGACCGTCACCTCCATCTGTATCGATTCCACGGCTCGATCCGCTTATGAGCGCGGGTTCCGAGTCCACGTACTCAGTGATTGCACTTCTGCACGAACTAATTTCGAACAGGAGTTCTACTGCCGGAATATCTTTCCCATTTATTGCGAAGTCCTGGATCACCGGGAATTTCTGCACAAATTGAGTCATTAAGCCGTGAGAATAATTGAGGAAAAGGAAAACGCGTTGCACACCCAGGCTAATTACCGCCTGGTTGAAGCGCTTTCTGCCTCCGAGGCACGCTACCGCGGCTTGCTCGAGAATCTTTCCGAAGTCGTATATGCCCTGGACAACAGGCTTCGCATCACTTTCCTTAATCGCGCCTGGGTTACGCTCATGGGCTTTGAACTCGATAAAAGCCTTGGCCGCCCGCTCAAGGAATTTATCTTTTCTGAAGACCATTTCAAGATCGATGCGCTGTTCAGGGAGGACAAGGCGACCAAGCATGAGGAAATTCGCCTGATCAGCAGCGATGGAACAGCGATTTGGTTTGACATTTCCGTTCGTCAGGAAAGCTCCGGCCTGGACTCGGGGTTTTCGGGAACGCTCATCAACATCAACGAGCGCAAGCTCGCAACGCTGGCACTCAAGGCAAGCGAAGAGCGATACCAGATGGTCGCCTGTGCCGCCAACGATGGCATTTGGGACTGGGACCTCATTACGGACAAGGTCTACCTTTCGCCGCGCTGGAAGGCGCAGCTGGGGTATGACGACCAGGAAATCGAGAGTTCATTTTCTACCTGGTACAGCCGCGTCCACCCGCAGGATATCGACGAAGCCATGTCGGCCGTCATGGATTGCCTGGAAGGGCGCACCCCGCATTACGAAAGCCTGCACCGACTGCGCCACCGGGATGGATCTTACCGCTGGATTTTCGATCGTGGCGTGGTGCTTCGAGACACTGCCGGAATCCCCCTGCGGCTGGCGGGATCACATGCAGACGTGACCCTTCTGAAAAGCGTGGAAGACGCACTGGTGATCCGGGAACGTGAACTCGAGGCGATTTTCAGCATCAGCCCGGACGGCATCGTTACCGTCACTCGCGAAGGGCTGGTGAGTTCAGTCAACCCGGCGTTCGAAACCCTGACCGGGCTGAATAAAAAAGAACTGGTCGGCATTGCCGAAGGGGAACTCAACGCAAGGCTCGCCATGATCTGCGACAAGCGATTTCCGTTCGAGCCTGACGAGCCGGACTCCGCAACAAACCGACCGGGCAATCTGTTCGGGCTGGACAGCCGCAAGGTCAGACCCCAGCTATTGCGGCGGCGCAGCTACGGCGAATCGATGATCCGGTTGAGCCGGCCCAAAGTGCGCGTCCTCAAACGCCTGGTGCGGCGCATGCAGGGGCAGGAGATCAGCAAGGTCATGTATTTCCGTGATGTCACCATCGAGACCGAAGTTGACCGCATGAAGAGCGAATTTCTCTCAACCGCGGCCCACGAGCTACGCACGCCCATGGCGAGCGTTTATGGCTTTTCGGAACTGCTGTTGATGCGCAAGTTTTCACCAGAGGCAACCCACGAAATCCTGCAGACCATCCACAGCCAGTCTTCCAGCCTCGTCAAAATGCTTAACGAACTGCTCGATCTGGCGCGTATCGAGGCACGTGCCGGTCGGGATTTCGTGTTTGCCGAGATCAATGTACATGAACTGATCAGGCGTTCTGTGGCTGGGCTCATGGTGCCAGGGGATGCACGCAAGGTGAAATTGGCCAGATTCAAGAGCAAGTCGCCAAAAATCCTGGGGGATGCCGAGAAACTGCAACAGGCACTGACCAATGTCCTCAGCAATGCCTATAAATATTCTCCCCATGGCGGTGAAATTGAAGTGCGGACCGATACCTATCTTGATGTGGATCTTGGTCGGCGAATCGCGATCACGGTCGCAGATCATGGCGTAGGCATGACGCAGGAACAGCTATCCCACGTGTATGAAAGATTCTGGCGGGCCGACACTTCGGGCAAATACCCGGGCACGGGGCTAGGAATGTCGCTCGTCAAGGAAATCATGGACATCCACCAGGCAGAAATCGAAATCCTCAGCACTTTTGGACTCGGCACCACGGTCAAGCTCTGGTTCACACAAATTACCGATCAAGGAGAAACTTATGAAGACCCTCATGGATGATGAAAAGCATCAGACCATGCTGATCGTCGATGACAACGGCGACCTCAGGCGATTGCTCAGGCTGACCTTCGGCTATGGCAAATACAAGATTTTCGAGGCCGAGAACGGCAGGGATGCGCTCAATCTGGCGATCCGCGAAAACCCAGATGTCATCCTGCTCGACATCATGATGCCGGGTGAACTCGACGGCTTGCAGGTATGCAGGATGATCAAAGCATCCGAAGATCTCAAGCATTGTTGCGTCATCCTGCTCACCGCGCGAGGGCAGAAGAGCGACTACGACAAGGGGGAAGAGGCCGGTGCCGATTTCTACATTACCAAACCGTTCAGTCCGGTCGACCTGATCGAAGTCATCGAAAGCAAGCGGTTCATGGAGGCACCGTGACCATTGCACTACCACGCTCCACAGAGCGGCTACAAGTGCTGGTAGCCGACGACAACGGCGAGATCCATCGTCTTTTGCGTTACTCCTTTGTAGGACTGGGTTACGCCATCTCGCAGGCTTTCGATGGCATGGGAGCGCTGGAGATCGCCCGCCGCGAAAAGCCCGATGTCGTGCTGATGGACATCATGATGCCTGGTGCCATTGATGGGCTGGAGGCCTGCCGCAGAATCAAGGCGGAAGCTTCGACCCGCGGGTGTTACGTCATTCTGCTGACGGCGCTCGGCCAGCGCACTGACATCGACCAGGGCATTGAAGCCGGCGCCGACTTTTACATTACCAAGCCTTTTAGTCCGCTCGACTTGATCGGCGTGATCGAGCGCAGGTTCCAAAGCAGGCTCGCCATATGATCGAATCCACTCAGGTAGATCATTTTGCGTTCGACATAGCCCGCCTCCGCGCACAACTGGAAGCGGCGCAAATGGACGTCACGCTGGCGCAACGGGGCACTTTTTCGACGCTCCTTACACTGATGAATTTCAGAAATGCCGGAAAAGGTGCGCACATGGCCTGGGTCGGGCTATGGTCGCGCCGCATCGCATTTCATATGGGCATGTCCGAAGAGTTCTGCAGCAACCTCGGTGAAGTCGCAAAAATTCACGATATCGGTCTTTTGGGCCTGCCTGACAGCATTCTCAACAAAAGCAGCCCCCTGTCCGAGGACGAGCGTGCGCTGGTCGAAATGCATCCACGAATCGGTGCGCTGATGATTATTTCGTATGGCGACGACAAGGTCATGGAGCTTGCCCGCAACGTGGTTCTGCATCACCACGAAAATTTCGACGGCAGCGGCTATCCGAGCGGGCTTGCCGGCGACGACATCCCGCTCGAGGCACGCATACTCGCGGTGGCAGATGCGTTCGAGTCGATGCTTCAGCCTAGTGCCTTTCGGCCTGCAAAGTCGACGGCAGACGCGCTTGACATCATCACAGAAGGGCGATGCGTTCGCTTCGACCCGTCTGTGGTTGACACGTTCCTGACCAACCAGGAATCCATTCTGGCGGGCACGTTAGAAACATGAACCCGGAAAGATTGATCGACATGGAAACACTTCCTGAAAAAGCCATAGGCCGTCTGGACAACTGGTTGGCCAGGGTCGACGGTGTCATGCTGGCCAGGGTTTTCATCGCCTTCACCCTGTTTTTCTCACTGGTATCGGTGATGGCATTCAAGCAGGTTTCATCGCAAATGCTTGCAAAGGACAAAGCAAGGCTCCAGTCCGTGTCCGAGATTAAATCCGGTGAGGTTGCTGCCTGGCTGGCCGAGGCTCGCAGCGACCTGCAGGTGCTGACCAGAAACCCTGAATTAGATTTTGAGGCGCACAACGCGTTGGCCAAGCCCGAGGAAGGCGCAACGAAACGGCTCGATCAATGGCTCCGTTTGATGATGGAACGCTCCGGCTACAGCTATATCGCCTTGTACGACGTGGCGCGCAGAAAGACCATGCTTTCAATCGGCCGTCAGCTCCATCCGGATGACAGGACAGGCTATTGGGCATCCAGGGCGGTGGAGGCCGGCGGCGGAGTTGGCGGCGATCTCGACTTCACAGGAGGGCAAGCCTATTTGACACTTGCCGCACCGGTTATTGATTCTACGCGTCTGACCGAGCAGCCTGCAGAACATGATTTTGTCGTCATCGTCGACATCAATCCGGAAAAGCGGCTTTTCCCCATCCTTCGCGCCTGGCTCAACCCCTCCATGACCGGGGAGCTACTGCTGATCCGACAGACTGGTGCAGAAGTGACCTACCTCAACAAATTCAACAACGGTGACATCCGCCAGGGTTTTATGCATGCCGACATGTCCGACACCCGTCTACCAGCGGTTCAGGGGATACTCAAAGGATCAGGTGCCTATTCCGGGGTCGATTATCTGGGAAATGCGGTCGAGTCATACATCACGCAGGTCAATGGCAGCAACTGGCTCATCGTAGCCAAGATCAACGAGTCGGAAATATTCGAGCACATCAACAGCATTGGGTTGTTGACGGGTGGGCTTGCCTTGCTTGGCATCCTGGCTTCGGCCGGCCTGATCACGCTGGTCTGGCGGCAGCAGGCGTTGCGCATGGACGACATGAATGCACTGAACGCAAGGCTGCAGGATTCATTGAAGGTCGCTGAAGAGGCTACACGGGCGAAAAGCGTGTTCCTCGCGAACATGAGCCATGAAATCCGCACGCCGATGAACGCCATTGTCGGCCTCACCCATCTGCTGCTGCAGCGGCCCGGGCAGGAGGGTTGGTGTTATGAAAAATATGTCCAGATCGCGGATGCCGCCAAACATCTTCTGTCCGTCATCAATGACATTCTGGATATTTCCCGCATCGAATCCGGCAAGCTGCAAATCGAGGAAACCGACTTTCTGCTCGACCAGGTTCTGGTCAGCAACGTATTCAACCTCGTCAGCGGCAAGGCCAAGGACAAGGGCCTGGAAATCATCTTCGACATCGACCAGCGGCTGGATGTGCCGTTGCGCGGTGATCCAACCCGACTTTCGCAGGCGCTGCTCAACTACTTCGGCAACGCGGTCAAGTTTACCGAGGTCGGCAAGATCATGTTGCGCGCCCGGGTGGTCGAAGATGGCGACGGCTGCCAGTTGGATGAAAGCTGCCTGGTCAAGTTCGAAGTCATCGACACCGGCATCGGACTGACTCGCGAACAGCAGTCCAAGATATTCCGTGCCTTCGAGCAGGCCGACAGTTCAACCACCCGCAAATACGGCGGGACTGGCCTCGGCCTGGCCATCAACCGGCATCTGGCAGAGTTGATGGGTGGAGAGGTCGGACTCGAAAGCATCCCCGGCATGGGCAGCACCTTCTGGCTTACGGCGCGCCTGAAAAAGGTGGCGCCGGTCAAGCCGGAACTCAGTTTCAGCCTGAGAGGGCACCGCGCGCTGGTCGTCGACGATCTGCCCGAAGCGCGCGAGGTGATCGCCAGCATGCTCGAGCGAATGGGCATGCGCGTCGAAAGCGTGGCCTCCGGGGAAGAGGCGCTTGCCACCATCGAATCGGCCAGTCGAAGCAACAGTCCTTACGAAGTGCTTATCCTCGACTGGAAGATGCCGGGGCTGAACGGGCTTGAGACGCTCAAGCGCATCAATGCGCTGCAGCTTTCTGAATATCCCCTCTCTTTCCTCGTCACTGCCTACGACGATGCGCAACTTCGGGACGAGGCAAAACAGTCGGGTTTTCAGAATGTCATGGCAAAACCTGTGATGGCTTCGACATTGCACGACATGCTGGCCAGATATTCCGGCACGCCTTACGTTGACGCCGGCACGGAGATGCAGAGCAACGCCAACCAACAACTTCTGAACGACCGCTATGCCGGGTCTAGATTGCTGATCGTCGAGGACAATCCAGTGAACCTTGAAATCATCAAGGAGATCATGTCCGAGTTTGCTTTCGAAATCTCCACTGCCGAAAACGGCCTGATCGCAGTTGCCCTTGCCAGAACCGAGAAGTTCGACCTCGTCCTGATGGACATGCAGATGCCCGAGATGGACGGTCTTGAAGCGACGCGCCAGATCCGCAAGCTGGATGGCTGGCGGGACATCCCGATTCTGGCGATGACCGCGAATGCCTTCAGCGAAGACCGAGAGGCTTGCCTCGAGGCAGGCATGAATGACCATCTGGCGAAGCCGGTAGAACCTGAATTGCTCTTCTCGGCGCTGCTGCATTGGCTGCCGCTGCCATCCGGCGATTATGCAGTCAGGCCGCCGGAACCCAAACCTCAACCGCTAGAACTCCATAAGGCTGATGCGCACCTTGAGGCCCCCTGGCGCCACCTTAATATGCAAAGGCTGAATAGTCTGACGCATGGCAAGCCGGATGCCATACGGCGCATCCTCCGGCCTGTCCTGTTCAACCATGCCAACGACATCGACAAAATACATCTGGCGGAAGCGGCCGCCGACTGGGAAACCTGTTTCCATCTTGCTCACAGCCTCAAGGGCATGGCCGGCCAGGTCGGGGCAATCAGGCTGCAGGAGGCGGCGCTTGCCGTCGAGCAGGTCTGGCGAAAAGGAGAGGCAGCGGCGCCGGGTTCTTCTGCAATACTCTGCGAACTACTGGCTGAGACGCTGGCAGAAGTCACTAATTATCTCGGCGAAGCGGACTCTGCCCGGGAAAATGCACCCGCGTCGCCGCTGCGGGAACTGGCGAAGCAGTTGGAAGAGTTGCTTGAGGCCGTCGACAGCGGGGCTCTGGCGGTGGCGGAAAGGCTGAATGCCGCACTCCCTGACACACTGCCCGCTGAACTGCGCATGGGATTTGATGAGTTGCTGACGTGCCTCAATCGCTTCGACATTCTTGGCGCCGAGAACCGCTACAAGCGCCTGCTGCCAGAGCTTGAGGAGTACCTGAAATGAAAACCATGCAGATTGCCGACAAGGCGCATGTGCTGGCGCTGGACGACCAGCCGGAAAACCTTCAGGCACTCGCCGCTCTGCTGGCTGACGACTACCATCTGCATCCGTTCGTAGAGCCCGCCGTATTCTTCCAGTACCTGCGCAACGATAAACCCGTAGACGTTATTCTGCTCGACATCATGATGCCGGGCATGGATGGCTACACCGTTTGCAAGCTACTGCGTGAGATGCCGGAACTGGAGGATGTGCCCATCATCTTTCTGACCGGGCTGACCAGCAGGGAAGATGAGGAAAAAGGCCTGCTGCTGGGCGCAAACGACTACATTACCAAGCCGTTCTCACCCGGCATCGTGCTTTCACGCGTAAAGAATCATTCAACTATGAGCCGGGCGTTGCGCATCATTCAGGCGCACAACCACCTGCTTGACAAGCGTGTCGCGGAACGGACGTTGGATCTGGCGCGGAAGAACGCCGAACTGATTGCGCGCACCGACGAAATCATTCGTACCCAGGAAGCCACCATGCTGGCGCTGTCGTCGCTGGCCGAAACGCGCGACAGCGATACCGGAAAACACATTTTTCGCACACAAAGCTTCGTCAGGGAACTGGCCCTCGCCATGCGGGAACGCGGGCATCATGGCGACGTTCTGAATGATGAGACGGTCGACCAGCTTTACCGTTCGGCAGCACTGCATGACATTGGCAAGGTGGCGATCCCTGACCACATCCTGCTAAAGCCGGGCAAGCTGTCACCTGAAGAATTCGAGATCATGAAAACGCACGCCGAAATGGGCAGCCGAGCCATAGAAATGGCCGAAGGCGTCCTGACTGCGTCGGATTCTTTTTTGAGTCTTGCGCGTGATATCGCGCACTTCCATCATGAACGATGGGATGGCAACGGGTACCCGGCGGGTCTGGCGGGGGAGGCGATCCCGCTGGTAGCACGCATCATGGCAGTGGCGGACGTCTACGATGCATTGACCTGCGAGCGGGTATACAAATCAGGCATGCCTCACGATAAAGCGACAGCCATCCTGCGCGAAGGACGCGGCACGCATTTCGATCCCGTCGTGCTTGATGTTTTCATCGAGATTCAGAACCGCTTTGCATTAATTGCCCATGAGTTCGCCGATAGTCCCTCCTAGCCCTGTTGAAGACGGACTGGCAGAAGTCCGCTTTCTGGCGATGATAGGCAAGGCTTCGCCGGACGCTATCTTCATTTATGACGAAAGCGGCCGGTTTTTTTATGCTAACGACGAGGCCTGCCAGATGACAGGCTTTGCGCGTGCAGAGTTGCTGCGTATGCAGGTTACCGATATCGAACGAGACTTCAGCCTGGCGCAGCTGCAGGCCAGGTGGTCCACGCTTCAGGCTGGCGAAAGCAGCACCGTGTTTGGCCGCCACCACCGCAAGGACGGCAGCGAATACGGGGATAGGCATCAAGCAGGAGATGTTGAGTAAATTATTCGAACCCTTTGTGCAGGCCGAGAGTTCGCCTACACGGGCTTTCGGGGGTACTGGTCTGGGGCTCGCCATTTCGCGCCGGCTGGCCAGGATGATGGGGGGCGATGTCGGTTTTCAGACTTCGGACCAGACCGGGTCGACGTTCTGGTTCACCATAACGCTCAAGCCCGGTTCGTCGGAGATCAAGCCTGCTGTTACGGAGCGCCACGGTCACCATGTAGCCGACATTGCGGCTGACACCCGTGTTCTGTTGGTCGAAGATAATGAAGTCAATCAGGAGGTTGCAATGCTGATGCTGAGTGACTTGGGCCTGAATGTCGACTTGGCTGAAAATGGCCAGATTGCGGTGGAAAAGTGTGAAAGGCAAAGTTACGATCTGATCCTGATGGATATCCAGATGCCGGTGATGGATGGTCTTCAGGCAACCCAGTGCATACGTCACCAGGCAGGGGGGAGCAAACTGCCCATCATTGCAATGACGGCAAATGCTTTTGAGGAGGACCGCAAGGCCTGCTTCTCTGCGGGAATGAACGATTTTCTGGCCAAGCCTTTTCTGCCAGAAGATTTGAAGCGCAAGATAAGCAAGTGGCTGAAGCTCGAAGCGCCAATGGCACCTAAAAGCGCGGGTAATGCAACAAGCTCCGCAGAAAAAGATGTTTTACCCGCTTGGTCGAAGGCTGCCGGACTGGTGCAGATAGACTTGGAAGCCGCATTGGATGTGTTCGGCGGCAAACTGGCCGATTTTCTGCAGGTGCTGCAGCGCTTCGTCGACATACACGCAGATGACGCCTTGGTGCTGGGGTTGATGGTTGCAAACGGCAGAAGTGATGAAGCACGTAAACTGGCGCATTCGCTGAAGGGGGGAGCCGGCAGCCTGGGCATGAAAAGGATTCACCGCGAAGCAGCCCGGATCGAAGTCCTGCTCAAAGAGGGTGGAAGTGCATCGGACCTCGCAATTGCGCTGGAACTGCTGGGTGACGCAATCGGGCAGGCGTGCGAAGAGGCTCGTAAGATGCTTGCAGGGGGGTGCGATCAGGCACGCCACCCGCCTGATCCTGATCTATGATGTGGTTTTTGCCATGAATGCATAAGGCCAAACAAAGCATGCCTGAAGTGTTGAAAATAATCGGGGGAGGGTCTTCATCGTCGCGATGGCGACATGGCCTGTGGCTTTTTCTGGCGGCTACGCTGCTGTTTTGCTTGCGGCCAGCTTCAGCTGTCGATGTGAGTGAAAAAAAGCCAATACTGACAACCGAAGAAAAGACCTGGCTGGATGCACATCGTGTCATCAACGTGGCGGTCAGTCATGGCTGGGCGCCCATTGAGTTTCTGACCGACGACAATGAATTCAGAGGAATATCGGTTGACTACCTGAAGCAACTCGAGAAAATTATCGGCGTCAATTTCAAGATGTCCCGATCGGTCGAGGATCCGGCTGCCGAGGCTGCAGATATGCTTTCCGCGGTATCCAACCCCAACCTCAAGCCGGGGTCCAGATTTTCTGCCATGCCTCAGCCCTACCTGAAGATGCCTTTCGTCATCTTCACGCGTGCCGAATCGAATGACATCCACGATATTGAAGACCTGAAGGGGCGCCGCGTCGCAGTCTTCAAATCCGGTGCGGCGATCAAACTGCTTGCCAGGGACTATCCGGAGATTCAGCTATACCGCGCCGACATCGCTGACGAAGCGCTGGCTGCGCTGGCTTCGGGCAAGGTGGACGCCTATATCGGCAATCTGATCGTCATCAGCTATGTCGCGCGCAACCAGGGGTTCGGCAATATCAAGGTGGTCGGCGAAACGCCCTACAGCTCGACCATCCACATGGCGGTGCGCAATGACTGGCCGATTCTGGCTTCGATCCTGCAAAAGGGGCTGGACAAGATCGAGGACAGCCGCAGAAACGAAATATCAAGAAACTGGGTGGCCGTCACCTACGAGCACAAGACCAACTACCGACTGCTTGGGATGGTCCTGGGCGGGGCGCTGCTGATCATTGCCATTTTTGCGATAGCCAATCGCCGGCTCAACAGGGAGATCAGGCGCAGGCAGGAAGTCGAGGCTGCGCTGCTGCTGGCCAAAGAGCAAGCAGAGGCGGCCAGCCTGGCCAAATCACAGTTTCTGGCCAATATGAGCCACGAAATCCGTACGCCCATGAACGGCATACTCGGCATGTCTGAAATCCTGCTGGTGGCCGACCATGGCGAGCAGGATAGGCGTGACTTCGTCCAGACCATTCATTCTTCTGCCAAAACATTGCTGACGATTCTTAACGACATTCTCGACATTTCCAAGATGGAAGCCGGGAAGCTCGAGATTTCCCCGCATCCGTTCTGCCCCGAGCAACTGGTTCAGGATGTGCATGCACTCTTTTCTTCGGCCGCCAGAGGCAAGAGCCTGGATTTCAAGCTGGAGTTGAATGGCGATATGACGTCTGACTACATGGGAGATGCGGTCAGAATACGTCAGGTGCTCTGCAACCTGGTCAGTAATGCGATCAAGTTCACCAGTCATGGCGAGGTCAGGCTGGTATGTGCCATCAAGCCTGATGGCGAGAGCGCGGGGCAGCATCTGCTCAAGTTTTCGGTACAGGACAGCGGTATCGGCATGAACCGGAAGGAAATGGACAAGTTGTTCCAGAATTTCAGCCAGGCGGACGACTCAATCACCCGACGCTTTGGGGGCACCGGCCTCGGACTCTCCATTTGCCGGCAGTTGTGCACTCTGATGGGGGGTGAAATCGGCGTCGAGAGCGAGGTCGGCAAAGGATCCGCCTTCTGGTTCACGGTGCGGGTCGGTGCCGTCAACCAGGAGGGCCGTAAACCAGCAAAAGTCATCCCACTGTTTCGTGATCAGGCGGTGTGTCGTCCCGATGCCTGCAGAATACTGGTGGCCGATGACAATGCGGTGAATCTCAAGGTGATCGGCACGTTACTGGCCAGGCTTGGATATCGCCATGACATGGTCAATGATGGGCAGCAGGCCTTGAGTGCCCTGGCCGACGCGCAATACGACCTGGTATTCATGGATTTTCACATGCCGGTGATGGATGGCGTGCAGGCCACCCGGGAACTGCGGAAGCGCGAAGCCAGCGAGGGCCTGCAAAGGATTCCGGTCATTGCTCTGAGCGCAGCAACCTTCAAGGATGAGCAGGATAAATGTTTCGATGCCGGCATGGATGACTTTCTGGCGAAGCCGGTCACCTTAACTGCGCTCGTCGGCATCCTGGACAAATGGAAACCCTGCACAACATCGCCATGTCCGCTTTCTGCCGAATCAGCTGTCGCCGAAGTGCCCGTCATCGTTGGCAAAGGTGCTTTGCAGCAAGCGGATGCGACACCCGAAACGCTGATCGACATGAAACGGCTTCGGGCCTTGCTCGATTACGATGATTCCGCTGTGGGCAATTTATTGCAGCACTACCATGAATCCTTGGTCGCACTGCCCGCAAGGCTGGATTCGGCGCTCGGGGCGCAAGACAGCAAGCAACTTTACGGTATCGCGCACGAAATCAAAGGCGCTTCATCCAGCCTCTACGCTGAAAGCCTCGCGCAAGTTGCCAGGGAAGCCGAGGTGTTTTTCAAAGCGGGCGTGGAAGATTGGGATCTGGCCGCCCGCGAGGTCGGTTTGCTTAAAGAGGCAGTAGCCGATGTGTCCGCTTTTGTGGGGGATCTGGTTCGGAAATAGGGCTAGTTTTCTATCAGTTTCCGGACGACCTGATTGAAGGCATCGATCCAGAATGGATCGAACTGATCGTCGCTGGCGTTGATTTCTGCGATGGCGCGCACCAGTGAACGGCGTTCGCCATGTTCGCTGTGTTTCAGGGTAACGGATTCGAAAGCATCGACGATGGCGATGATTTTGGCACCGGGCACGATCGCATCGCCTGCCAGGCCCTTCGGATAACCGCCCCCGTTCTGTCGTTCGTGATGCTGGCGTACCATGACGGCAGCGGCTTCCCACCCCGGCATGCGCTCCAGCAGCCCGGCCCCGTGTGCGGGATGTTCGTGCAGCCGCCATTTGTCCATTTCACCCAGCCTGGCCGTACCCAGCCACAGCGCTTCCGGCAAAAACAGCATGCCGATGTCGTGCATGTAGACAGCAGCTTCGAGTTGCACGGGGTCGACCAGCTTGCCGGCTATGTCGTTGGTTTCCAGCGCAAGACGCAGCAGGCGTTCGCTGCGGCCCTTGAACAGCGGCGAGCGGGTCTCGTGGCGCTGCGCCAGCGACTGGAAAAACTCGAGGTCGCTGGCGACAGTATCCGGACGCGGTACCGGAATATTGCGCGCGGCGATGTGGCCGGTCGTCTTGACCGGACGGAACCCCGTGACGGCCAGAATAACGTCTTCCGATTTCGCATCCAGCAAATGGGGAGGGGCATTCGCGACCTGATTCAGGCCCTCGACCAGTTCCACCAGTTTCAGTTGATCGACCGGGTTGTGGTGCAGCACGGCCTGGGTCGCCAGTTCAAGCCGATCGGTAGCGAGCAGGATGGCTTCAGCCAGCACGTCGGAAAAACCGATATCGCCGTTGCGTAGCCGTGCCAGCAGGGTTTCGACCGGGTGCACGATCAATACGCCCATCTCCACCTTGCACATGGCGGCATCGCCCTTGACCGTATGCAAGGCACGAAACAGGTTTGAAATCAGCGGCTTGTTTTTCGGTTCATCCTTGAGGCGTGCAACATCGCGTTCGATGCTGGGGACCTGATCCGCGAGCGCCTCGGCAAATTCCTGGAAAGCTTCGGGATCGCGGATGGTCGGATGCAGCAGTTCGGTCTGGTCCATATTGTGTTCCTTGAATTTGAACAGCAGTTTATCAGCATAATGCGCGTGGCAATGGTTCGATTGTATTAGGGCGTGTTCACACTAATTTCGCGTCTGCGACGGGGCGATTTGGGATGTCATCCGCGAAGCAAGGCGCGCAGAATTGCAGGCCACTTCAAGCGGCTTGCGACAAAGGAGGGCGCCCAAATCGCCCCATCCCCGTGTAACCAATTAAAACTAAAAGGGGTTGCCAAGACAACGCGTGCCATTTTTGAATTAAATGCTGGCGTTGCGCAGCTTGCGAATGGAACAACCATTCGCTGCGCTCCGCGTCTTGCATCCATCGCGTTATCTTGGCAACGCAGGCGTGAAATTAGTGTGAACACGCCCTAGTAGATGCTCACATGCCGATCCGTCAGTTAAACTGCGAATATCCCTTTATCCTGTTGACCGATGCGTTTACCTGGCCTGCTGTTACAAGTCATGCTGCTGCTCGTACCCGGCACTGCGCTGGCCGTCGATACGTTGCGCGTACTGGCTTGGCCGGGCTATGCCGACGCTGATCTGGTCAAGGTGTTCGAGCAGCGTTATGACGCCCGCGTCGAAGTCACGCTGGTCAGTACCGACGACGAGTTGTGGGCGCGGCTCAGCCGCCGCAATGGCGAAGATTTCGACGTGTTTGCAGCCAACACGGCCGAGTTGCAGCGCTATATCGACGGCGGCATCAGCGTGCCGCTCAGCCCGGCCAATCTCCCTAACACCGCCCGCCAGTTGCCGCGTTTCCGCGATTTGAGGGCGATTCCCGGTCTGGTCAGGAACGGCGCGGTATACGCCATACCCTACACCTACTCCGAGATGGGGCTGATCTATGATCGCAAGCAAGTCAGGACGCCGCCGGAGTCGATTACGGCGTTGTGGGATCCACGCTACAAGGGGCGCGTACTGGCGTTTCAGGGCAGTACGCATAATTTTTCGATTGCCGCCCAGGCGCTGGGGTTAAACAATCCGTTCCGGATCACTGCGGCCGATTTCAGGCGTGTGGCGCGGCATCTGGTCGCGTTGCGGCGCAATTTGCTGTCGTTCTACACCACGCCGGAAGAAGCCACGGAGCTCTTCAGGCAAAACCGGGCCGCCCTGATGTATGCCAACTTTGGCTCGCAACAGCTTGCCCAGTTGCGGCAGGCGGGAGCTGATATCGGCTATGTCATCCCGCGGGAAGGTGCGCTGGCATGGCTGGATTGCTGGTCGCTGACGCGTGGCGCCAAAAACCGCAAACTGGCCGAGGCCTGGATCAATTACACGCTGGAACCCGGCGTCAGCGGTGCGCTGACCAAACGGCAAGGCTTGTCCAACACGCTGGAAGCCTCGCATTTGCTGCAAGATAGAGCCAGAATCATCTGGCTGGAGCGGGTGGAAGATGCCGTCAGGCGTACTACGCTCTGGGACAGAGTGGTGTCGGGCGATGTGATGGAGAGGTTCTAGGCGTGCGCGACATTGTCCATAAGCTGCCCCGTATCGGCAATTTCGGCATCGGCATCAAGCTCACCATTGTGCTGGCGGCGTTCGGCGTGCTGGCCAGCGGCCTCACCGGCTATTACTCGTATAACGCCACCCGCGGCATCCTGGTCAAGGAAGTGGGGCATGACCTGCTGCTGTCGACGCAGGTGCTGGGGCGGCGTTTTACCGTTGCCGCGGGAGAGATCGCCAACGATGCGCTCTACATGGCGCGGGTGCCGGGAGCGCGCAGCGTACTGACAGCCCCGGCAGCGCTGCAATCGCGGTTCAAGAACGAACTGGCGGAGCAGTTCAGGACCATGCTTTCGGTACATCCGGAATATTTCCAGGTGCGCCTTATCAGCGCCAGCCGCAACGGCATCGAGTTGGTACGGGTAGACCGGGATGGCACGCATCTCCAGCGAGTCGAAGGGCTAGATCTGCAGGAGAAGGCGCATTACCCCTACGTCTTCGAGTCGCTCAAGCTCGCCGAAGGCCAGGTACATTATTCGAGGATTTTCATCAACCACGAAGCCGGCGCCCATGCCGGGCTCAACAAGCCGACCTTGCAGGTGGCGACACCAGTGGTTGGCACAGGCGGCAAGGCGCTGGGGGTGATCGTGATCAACGTCGATCTCGACCGGCTTTTCGAGTTGCTCAAAAAAGATCTGTCCAGCGATTTTCTGCTTTACCTGACCAATCAGCAGGGCGATTTCCTGATCCATCCCGACCATGCCAAGGCCTTCGGTTTCGAGCAGGGCCGGCGTTTCCTGGTGCAGGATGAATTCAAGGCAGTGACGCCGATGGTCGAAACCGGGGCCGACAGCGCCATGATTCGGACGCACGCCGACAGCCCGGGCCGCGAGGTCATCGGCAGCTTCGTACATATCCCGTTCGGCAAGGCTTCCGGTCGCATGTTCGTCATCCTCGGTTTGACCGTGCCGCTGGAAAAGGTGCTCGAGGGCACCGAAACCGTGGGCCAGAACACTGCCCAGATCGTCATCGGCTTCAGCCTGCTGGCGATTTTGCTGTCCATCCTGGTGGCAAGGGCCTTCCTGAGTCCGTTGGCGCAACTGGTCGCCGCCGTGCGCAGATTCTCGGAGACGCATGAACTGGGATCGCTGCCGACCAGAAGAAACGATGAGCTCGGCCTGCTGGCGCGCAGTTTCAGCCAGATGCAGGAGCACATCCTCGCCCATCTGGACGAAATCAATCAGCACAGGAATGCGATGGAACACAAAGCCACGCATGATGACCTGACCGGGGCGCCCAACCGCGCCATGTTCCTCGACCTGCTGCAACTCGCCATTGCCGGCGCGCGTCGCAGCGGCGACCAGCTCGCCCTGTTGTTCGTCGATCTCGACCACTTCAAGCAGGTCAACGACACCTACGGCCATGCGGCAGGCGATGCCGCGCTGGTCGAAGTGGCGGCGCGACTCAGGCAGACCGTGCGTGAGAACGACATCGTGGGGCGTTTGAGCGGCGACGAATTTGTCGTGCTGATCCAGCGTGTCGAAAATGACGGGCAGGTGGGTATCGTCGCGCAGAAAATCATCGATGCCATGCAGGTGCCTGTCGATTATCAAGGGCATGCGCTGGGCATAGGCGTCAGTATCGGCATCAGCCTCTTTCCGCGCGATGGCGAAAGCGTGGAAGAGTTGCTGGTCAATGCCGACGCGGCCATGTATCACTCCAAACGTAATGGCCGCAATATGTTCAATTTTTACAGTTAGTAAAGAGGTTTGGACAGCCTCCTGGGCCGTTTGTCGAATTACCGCATCTCGCCCGATTTCCGTGTAACTTAAATCACAGATTGTCAACGTAGCAACCCGCCTGACACTTTGGCCACGAGACAGGAAGACAGACAAGAAAGCCAGCCCGGATGAGCGGATGAGTATCGAAACACGGAATCACAGATGCACTGCCAGCGCTGATGTGAGGCGGATTGGATCCGCGCGCGCATTTCATCAGGGTCCGGGCCAATGCCCAATCTGACTGATTGTAGTGCCACAGTCTGTCACTTTCTCGCATCAAACTGGTTGGAGCAGAACAGCATGACAAAACTTGCCGGCAGTTATTGCTATGGACGGGGAAGCCCTTGTAGTGTTATTTTAGCGGCCTTTTCGTAGTTCAATTTTTTTACTCAACTTTGGAGTCATCATGGCTGTAGAACGTACCCTTTCCATCATCAAACCAGACGCAGTTGCCAAGAACGTGATCGGCAAGATCTATTCCCGTTTCGAAAGCAACGGCCTGAAAATTGTCGCTTCGCGCATGACGCACTTGTCGCAGGCCGAAGCAGAGGGCTTCTACGCTGTGCATCGCGCCCGCCCGTTCTTTGCCGATCTGGTCAAGTTCATGATTTCCGGCCCGGTAGTGATCCAGGTGCTGGAAGGCGAAAACGCCGTGCTGGCGCATCGCGACCTGATGGGTGCAACCAACCCGAAAGAAGCTGCTGCCGGTACCATCCGTGCCGATTTCGCCGAAAGCATCGATGCCAACGCCGTACACGGTTCCGACTCCGTTGAGAATGCTGCGATTGAAATCGCTTATTTCTTCCCGGCTTCGCAAGTTTATAGCCGCTAATGACCGTTAATCTGCTCGATTTCGATCAACCCAGGCTCGCCGCGTTCTTTGCCGAACTCGGCGAGAAGCCGTTCCGCGCCAAGCAGTTGATGCGCTGGATGCATCACTTCGGGGTGAGCGATTTCGGGCAGATGACCGATGTAGCGAAAACCCTGCGCGAAAAACTCGCGCAGGTGGCGATCATCCAGCCGCCGCAAGTCAAGCTGGAACAGATTTCAGAAGACGGCACCCGCAAGTGGCTGATTGAAGCCGGCGCGGGCAATGGCGTCGAAACCGTTTTCATCCCCGAGGCCGATCGCGGTACGCTGTGTGTGTCCTCCCAGGTGGGGTGTGCTTTGGAATGCACTTTTTGCTCTACCGGCCGTCAAGGTTTCAACCGCAATTTGTCGGTGTCCGAGATTATCGGCCAGTTGTGGCTCGCCAATCAGGCTTTGGGTCGTGATCCCAAAGGCGAGCGCATCATTTCCAATGTTGTCATGATGGGCATGGGCGA
>Ga0172373_10002287_pt1 | contig 29635 bp, 33 predicted proteins | sample Lak10m_2_FD_114546 | JGI IMG/M metagenome (GOLD analysis project Ga0172373, IMG submission 114546) | Freshwater microbial communities from Kabuno Bay, South-Kivu, Congo - kab_092012_10m | ecosystem: Environmental > Aquatic > Freshwater > Lake | place: Democratic Republic of the Congo...
ATTTTTATAGAGTTTTATAAGGTTTTTAAGGTCTCAAACGTGCGGAATATGTATTATTGGAATTATTCCATAAAAATGGATCAAATATGATTTCACATAGCAATATGAAATCTTTTCTAAAATGGATCAAAAATAATTGGTACTTTGGAGAATCATTCTTCAAGATGTCAAATAATCATATGACATATTTTTATAAGAATGATTCTAAAACATATATTGCTGTTGTCAAAATAGAATTTGCCACTCAATCGGAATTAAAGATTAAATTCACTGAATTGGCAAATAATTGGACCTCAATATATAATTATGGCAATTGGAAAATAGCACTTATTGACAATCTATTAGAACAGAAAACATATCCTACAGAATTATCTAATGAGGAGTTACTTAATGGAAAATTTAAGTTATTGTATAAAATTTGTAATCACTCTAAAATAAATAAGATCTGTTATTCAATGGGTGATAAGAAATCATCATACAGAAAGTATTTTTATGGAAAAATTATGAAGAGATATATTCCAATGTTACATATTAATTCTCCATGTTTGACATGTGAAACAAATAATATGACAAAAACAATTGGAATTGATTATGAATGGATTCCTGAGAAATGAATTTTTCCATTTTTCCATTTTTCCATTTTTCCATTTTTCCATCCAGAGAGAGTAATATGATATAATCTTTGTTTATGATCAATAATGACAGATAGTATTATTTATATTAAAGATTCAGAACTACAAAATATGATTATGCCATCATGTATATGTATTTACAAGAATGGACATAAATATTCATTAGTTGAAGTAAATACAGGATCATACAAGAATTCAATAAAACCATTGACAAAATGTTATGATAAAATTGATGAAATAATTGGAATAATTGAGAATAATCATAATCAATTAATCTATCCATTATTGAAGAATCATATTATTTATAATGATAAAAATTGAATATTACATTTATTGATTGTCATTAAGTAGTGTTCTATTAAAATAATAATCCATTGAAACAATCTATACAAAATGACAGACACTACTAATACCGAAACAAATAATGAACTGATCAAAGTGTTCATTCCTCAAGGGACGGCCAAGTTAGCATTGTCTAATATTTCGAATGATGTGAAAAATAACACATATTATACTCATTGGAATGGTGGAAGACCATACAAAGTTGTAGTAGATGAGAAGAATAATGAAGTCACAATTTACAGATGGAAAGAACGAGTATTTGTTGGTGATGAGGATTATAAGGATAAAACTGAAACGAATGAAACAAATGAAGATGATGAGGAGGATGGAGATGAGGATTGGGAAGATGTGTATAATGTGGAGGGTAAGAAATACAAATATGAAAAACTATTTATTGGAAAGAGTCCATTAAATAATATGACGAAATATAGTGGTGGTTATGGTGATGAATTTGACGGAAATGTAGTTTTGTTGAAGGTATCAAAGAATGAATACTATTATATTTCAAAGAATGTGAAATCATTTACATCAGAAAATGAAATCACAAAATTAATTGCACAAGTTGGAAATAATGATGTGCCATATCCATATTGTATTGATGACAAGAATAATATTTTGCTATTGGATGATAGTGTGATCATCAAACATACCAATAATTTGGCAGAGGATGTAGAACCATACAGATATTATTATGACAATTTAGGGGAAATCGAAATCCAAACATCTTCATTGAAGATGAGTATTATCTATGGTGATGATGACGATTAATTTTTGTTTATATTAAGTTCCCTTCCAAGATATATTAAATTCCTTGGAGTATTTTATAAGAAATGAGCACAACAACTACAAATAATACAAGTCGAGAGGTAAAATCAAACATAATGATTATTAATGACGGTGTATTTGCTGACGAAAATGATGGAACAGTGTATTATGATGATACATATTATACACATTATGATCCAGATACAAATGTAATATGTGGTATTTTTTCGAAAATAAAGAAGGAATCAGAAGGAAAGACAAGTATTACGATTGATGACATTGTATATAAGATACAATTATTCTATTTACAAGATGTGGCAACAAACATTAACCCATATCAGGTTGGGAAATATGTTTGGAAACGTTATTGTTGTGGTTTGACAATTCCCAAATCTGAGATGTATATTAATAGAATTTCTTGTAGAAAAATAGATGATAATTCTTTTATGATTTTCTGTTATGACACTTCATTATATGGCAATATAAGTTCTTCAATTAGAGCATATGTCTATGATCATAAAAATGACACATATACAAAGTTAGATAAAGTAGATGACTCATTATTTGGTAATGGTAAGTTTGCTACTGTCGATCAAAGTAGTGATCAAATGATATTTGTCAAAGACAATAAATTATATGTATATATGTTGGACAATTTTACAACAAGTGGATTTAATGTAACACTCAAATCTATAATTGATTTGGCATTAAGTAATGGAGCAATGGTAGTTCCTAATTATATGACAGTCAATCATACACATTTGGCGGTGGCAGTTGGTATTTATAGTGGATCAAGATATATATTGAGAATGATCAGAATTTTCGAAACGCCAGATGCCGAACTTCCAGGAGAAATAAAATATACAGAGAGATCTACATTAGATATGTCTACATCAACAATTATGGGAATAAATAGAACATCAAGTGGAATGGTAATAGATATTAATGGAAGTAGAATATGTTCTATTAATATTGTGATGTATTATGTCAAAACATTAAATACTACAATTCCTAGATATCACATAAGTATATATGATTTAGATCAAACACAAAACAAATGGGGACTTTATAAAGAAATGTTTGGATCATTTGTAGATCCTAAATATGTAGAAGGTGGAGTTAATATTGATCCTAATACAATTATGGCAAGAAAGTTTAAACCGGAGATTTCAGCAGAATACCGTAATTTATATATAAGTACAGAATCAGATGGTGAATATATTAGTATGTGGGTTCCATATGCATCATATAATGGTGAATTAATAGTATTGAAACCAAATTACGAAAGAATATCATCATTGGTAAGAGTTGATGATATCAAAATAGAAACATCAACAACAACATCAGGAACATCAGGAACACCAACAACAACTATGGCACCAACAACATAAATTAAATATATTATGTTATTTGCCAATCAATAATTATATTATAATACAGATTTATAATATAATCATGCAAGACAACAATATTTCATTATTGTCATTTGACGCTGTTAAATATCAGGAAAAAGAGGTTATTGTCAAATTATCTCACATTAAAAATAATTTATTTATTGTCACAATTTCTGACACATTAAACAAGAAGAAAAATAAATTCTGTTTAGACACTGATAATATTAAACATATATCACAATCTTCAGTCAAAGTATCAAATGACCTTAAATATATATTCACTTATCTTAACATAGTGGATGTTCATAATGTAAATATATCATCATATATTTTTATGTCATTACCTAAGTTGGATAGTGATGAATCTCAAATGAAAATTATTTGTAGTGAAATGTTCAAACAGAATGAAAAAATCATAACCTTTGACAAAATATCAAATCATATATATTCAACTGATAAGACTAACAAACTGAAATATTTCGATAATCCAATTAGTTATTCAAGATCAGTATATGAGTTTATTAATGTATCCAATATATCTAATATATCTGAAATGATTTGTGGTGATGATGTAATATCAATAATAGACAATAATATTATTAGAGTATTCGATTTATCTGACAAAACAAGTCCAAAAGAAATAAATATTAATAAATCACAAACAAGATATGACAATGTGATAAAAATGGATATTGTGAGAAATAATGATGTTATAATATTAACAATTTTGATTACAATAAACAGTAAGTATGAATTAATAACAAAAATAATTCACAAAAAGAATGTTCATATTAATAGAATAGATTTAGGTAAAGTACTACCAGATGATAATAAATCAAATACTGTTCCATCCTATAGATGTGGAATAAATAAGCATTCATATTATGTAATTTTTACAGATTCATTCATGAAGACACAATTAGGAATATGTTCATTAAGAAATATCACATCATATTTATGGAAGTACATTAACACTAATAAGTCTGGAATATTAACATCATTGGCAATTGACAATTATGAAGATAAATCAGGACAAATATGTGAAGGTGTTATGATATATATACTTACATCACAAAATGAAATAATTGGGACAAAAATAGAAAATGATAATTATCTTAAAGATAAACATATTAGACATGATCTTTTATCTAATTTGCCATTCAACAAGATTAATATGAATGATATTACCAAATGGATAAAAAATAAGACATATTATTTGATAGATAATTTAATAGTCAGTATATTTTGGTATGCAAATAAATTACTAAAGTTATTTGGAAATGTTAATATTGATATGATTAAAAAATACATAATTAAAATATTAATAAATATCAAGATTGTGTTCCAATATGTATATTTATCGGTAACAGCAAACATACACAATATGATACCTGAGACAATTATTAAGAATAATTATGTATTGACAGTCAAAGAGCAATTATCAATATTATATACTAAAAGGACATATATTATGAACTTTCTAACAAATTTGACAGACAGTATTGATGATGATGTTGATAAGAAACATAAAGTAATAGGATTAATTGTGTCAGTGATATCACTAATAATATTAACAATGACAATAACATGGATTACATATTATTTGAATGTTCAGGATCTGAATATGACATCAATGACGATTGGATTTTTAGGATATTGCAATAGAAATATTGATCAAATAGACATCAAAACTAGTTCGATAAATAAATTGGATTTGGTAGATCAATTAAGAGGTAATATTGGTAATATTATAGGTGATATACCCGAAATAAATGTTGTTCCAAGTGAAATAATTCCAATTCCTGACAATATCGATAATATCAAAGAGAAAATTCTATTTAATACAGAAACAAATACAGAACCTGATATTAATGTAATTAATGAAATTAATGAAATAGACAAAAATATTGGACATGAATATACAGAAGATAAATATACAGACATCATGCAGGAATCATTTATTCCATTATCAGATATAAATATAGATACAGAAGAGAATACAGAAATAAAAGTGGATGATGATATTCTGGAATACAATTATTTTGATGAACATGATAAATCATCACAACAAATATCAGGATTATCAGGTTTATCAGGATTATCAGAACATAAATCTGAAACAAATCCAACAAATCTAATGAATCTAATGCCAGCAGGAGAGAATGACGAACAAATTACATATGATGATATGGTGGAATATATTAAATCGAAAATGGAATAAATAATGAATTAAAAAATAAACAATACATAATGATCAGAATTAATCATTATGGATTACAGAATTTATTATCCAAAAGATACATATCCTGATTTTGAGTGTTATTTTAATTGTGAGACAATAAGTAATAATATTATTAATACAAAAATGAAGGAAAAAAAGAAGAAGAACCAGAAAAAAAGAAGATATAAAAAGAGGGTGAATATGGAACCAAGGAAAATGGATATAGTTGGAGGTGTGATATCATATACATATTTAGGATTGTATATAATTGGAGTGATATATTTGCTAATGAGAATGTTAACTATTTAGTGATAAACATCCATACTAAGCCATTTTTTATTATTAGGAAAAAATATAGAAGCGATAATGACACTCTTAGAAAAAGAGAATTGTATAGGATCATATGTAACAGATAATAATAAATTATCAACGAATGAGATAATAATTGAATTAAAGAAGGGAGGGAATTATGATGAGATAACAAGAAGAATAATAGATAATTATCGTAAATACCCAATGTATATTATAAAATACATTACATTGATATATCCAAAAGAGACGGCAATAAATACAATAAAGTATATTACAAATAATAGAAAGAGTCATGAGTTAATAGATTGTATATTAGATTCATATACAATTAAAATATGTGATATACCAGAAATGAAGAATATGACATGTAATGGAAATAAGAAATGTATTTGTTATCATAGAATATGTTGGAAATATATTTATAATGAGTTCATAAAATTGATGAATAGTAATGTCAAACTATTTCTGACTAATAATGAAGTGTATCAATCATTCACAACACTCATTCTTAAGACTGATGTATTAGATGATGAATTGTATAAAATATTCAAAAAGATATCATATAATCCAAAATTATGGAATTTAATTATAAAAATAATAAAGGACACAGAATTATATGGATCTGATTATGGGGATATCATATTTATGATTAGAGATTTAATAATATTAAATGACAGGATGGATGAGTCAAAAAGAAATATTCATATCAATGAGTTTCAGAATAGACAAATGTTAATAACTGTTCTAAAGAGATATAATGATATGCAAATGACAATGAGTAAAATAACAGATAACATTTACATAAGTGATATGAATGGGGCAAAGAATGTATCATTATTAAGAAGTAAAAAAATACAGAACATAGTATCAATCACAAAGAGACCAATATTTATGATTGATGGGATAGAATATGACAAGATAATGATAGATGATACAGACAGTATTGATTTTATTAATGCTACCCACAAAACAGTAGATAAGATATTAGGGTTAGTTAATAAGAACAGAATAATATTAGTGCATTGTTTTAAGGGATTGTCAAGATCAGTATGTTTTGTAATATTTTTATTAATAAAGAATGGTATGACATTTAAACAGGCATATGAATTTGTGAAACAAAAAAGAAATATTGATCCAAATCCAATATTTATAAAACAATTAATAGATTATAGTAATACTAATCACATACCAAATGGTAAAAATGATAAATAATCTTTTTTTAAAGAAGAAAGATTATTAATTTTTGCTATCATCACTCAATGATATAGAAAAAATAATTTATTCTGACTATAAACTATAATTACATCATTCATATGGATTCAACCCTCAAAACAATATTAATCATTGCCGTTTTTGCAATAATCACAATTTTATTGTTCAAACCATTCGACGATAAATGCGATTCTGTAAATACTAATCAATCAGAACATTACACCGCTTCATTTGATCCTAAATTTGTTGACCCTCTTGTCCATCCATATTCTAAAAATATAGTATATCGTCCTGACTCCCAAATAGAATATAAGTCTGATATGCCTAATAATAGAGTATATGACCATCTTGACAGTCTAAACAATGTTGAAGAACCAGTTAAGAAATATTCGGAAGAAGATGGTGAAGAATCCTCCTCAATTGCTGAAGTTGAGGATGATGAAGAGACTCAACAATTGGTTAAGAAGGTAAGATTCAGTCAATCAAACCAAGTAATTAACAATATGAGTGCAACATCATCATATAACAATACTGAAATGAATGCAGGATATTTTAATGAATCAAATAACATTGTGAATTATTGTACACCAACAATTGAGGAACAATTAGATTCAGGTGATATATTTACAGATGTTGTCTCATATCTTCAATCCTCACCTTCAGATAGTGCAATTGAAAACACTGTTCAAGGAAATGACAATTCGGATATGGATGAAAAGACTTATTTCGACATGGTTAATTCCAAACCTAACATTAAAACATACATCAGAGTGAATGATTCATTTGGGACATACACAAATGAAGAAAATCAAGAAACGAATATCAATTCACTTGAAGAAATAACTAATTACATGGATCAACAAAGAAATAAGACAATGGACACAATCAATAAATCATTTGTAAGACTCAATCCAAAATCATTGTATGATTAAATATTTATTATATAAGTATTATTTATTATGGAAAAAATCATAATAAATAATAACATTATTAAACAATTAATTACAGGATATAAATCTGTGGTAATTGATAAAACTAAATATGATTTTATTGGGAAAGGTGGTGATGGAGTTATCTATGAATCAAATGGAAAAATAATAAAAATATATACAAAAAATGATATTGATTCTGTCATGAAAGAATTCTATGTTGTTGGTATGTTGCAAGAACTTTCACCTGTCAATAATAATGTCATATCTGTGGACAAATACTATTTATCATTATCATATCCTGTTATGGTTATGGAATTAATGGATGGTGATTTGAATAATTTGGGTAATGAACTAATCAAAAATCCTAACAACCTTGACAATCAAACTTATGATATGACTTGGGCATCAATGATATTCCAAGTATGTTATGGCATTTATTATCTAAATTCTCTTGGAATATTACACAATGATGCAAAACCAAAAAATATTCTTTATAAAAAACCTTCCATCAATCATATCAAATATTCTATTAATCATAAAATATATAATGTACCAATATACTATTTATTTAAAATAGCCGATTTTGGAGCCATACAAATTATGGGATCATCACTTAATAAGATGTCAGATGATGAAATCAAAGATAAAATAAACAATAAATATGATTATTATGAATTATCTAAATTAATCAACAGAATATTAGTTAATTATGCTATTAAGGTTTACAATATTGCATCATTAGATAAATTATTTCATGATGACAAAGATTACAATAAATACAAAAAAGAAGAAATATCTAAAGTCGAAGAGAATACATATTTGAGAAATATACCAAATAAACAACAATTTATATTGAGAGGTTTGTTGTATTATTTAATAGAAACAAAGAAACTAGATTTAACAAACACAATTGAAAAGAATAATATCAAATTGCCTTCCAAAAAAATAATGGATCTCTTTGATAACATAAATAATCCCAAAATAGATTTTTTCGAATTATTTGACAAGATCTTCTAATAATTATTTGTCAAGATTTGATTTCTTTCTAATAAATAATAATACTTTATCACACATTTGACCCCATACATCTTCCATTATGTCTGTCCATCTTGATTTCAATTGATTTTTCATAGCAGTTATTATTGCAGACTTCAATCTATTAAATATTTTATTATCAATTATTTTTTTCTTAATCATCCTTCTAAATCTGAACAATACCTTTTTAAATTTAGATCTATCAGTTGTTATCATTATTTCAATCATATTCTTAAATAATTCTGCCTGTATTCTGATATTTGTTATTGGTTTCGGCAAATCCTTATTTATTACTTCATAAAACATATTATTCAAAATTAAATACGGTGATCCTACCAAATTATCTAGTTTCTGTTCTGTATTATTCCCTGTGTTAACATTCATACTTATCTGATCTCTTAATGTATTATTATGGTCTGTGTTAATGTTGTCATCATTATTTGATGTATCTTCTTTTACGACATATCTTCTCGGGGTTTCAACCATTCTTGCTAATTGTTCAAAATAATTCAGATTGTAATTATCTGTAATATTATTTGGCATTAATGAATCTCCAAAATGATTACTCCTATTTAATATCATTGATCTCCTATTATCATTGCTATTTATTGGTGATAATCCAAGAGATAATCTGGGAGATAATGGTCTTGATGCATCATTATTTGCCTTATCAATATCTATTAAATGTATCGGTATTGTTGTTGGTATTCTTGGTGATAATGGTAATGGAGTTAATGGTCTAGGTGTCAGTGGTCTGGGTGTTAGCAGTCTTTCAGATTGAGTATTGATATTAATATTAGGATCAGTTTTTTTGGATAGTGATCTTGGTGAAGATAATCTTTTTTGGATGTCAATTGCCGATTTTTCATCATTAACAATAATTTTCCAACAATTAGATAATATTTCTCTCATTTTATATTTTGTATTTGTATTTTTGTCAATATAATTACAATTTATTATTGAATCAATTAATATATTCATCATATCAAGTCTTCCAATTTTATTCTTGTCTGTGTTAGTGTTATGTAACATGTATATATGTTTCAATTCTGATGTTGTAAAATCAATTGATCCTGCATTAAATATCATATCCATCTTTGTTGATGTATAATCACTACTATTATCATCTCTTCCAGAAATTACATCTGATCTCCTTTTTGACAATCTAAATGCATTCCTTCTTCTTTCATCCTGTTCATTCTTATACAAATCATTATCAGATTTCTTTTTAGAATCTGAATTAGGATCTGATTTAGAATCTATTACAGGACTGTTAATTATTGCCGTTGATTTAGGTTTAATGTCAGATTGAATTTCAGGTTGAATCGAATTATTCGGCAGTTCTTTATTAATTAGATTATTAGATTCCATTATTGGCACTATTTTATTCGATTTACTCATACAACATCCCATTGTCACTCTTATAATTCATATATCTAAAAAAATGTATAAATAGAGATACTCATAAACCTATATATTTACAATCTTAATGAATTGTCATGTATTTTATTTATTAATGATTTTGCCAATTTGATTTGCAATTTTTTCGTCTAATTTTCCTCCAATGTATAATTTCTTAAGGTCTCTCTTAAGTTTGTAGTTCTTGACTATTCTTTCTAATAATTCATTCTCTTCATCCAATCTCTCTATTAGATTATTTGTTGTATTATTATTTGTATTATTATTTGTATTATTATTTGTATTAATTGTTTTATGTCTTTCAATTTGTTCTTTCTCTTCAGAACTTCCTCCATTTAACTGACTAATATGATTAGTTTGATTAATTTGATTAATTTGACTAATTTGATTTTTTGGATTAGTTCCTCCATATAACTGTCCTTTATTTTGATTTGGTATTGTAAACTTATCAATATTTACATTTGCCACCTCTAAACCTCTCCCTTCTCTAAAACTCTTATGGGCATAATACAATTTCTTAATATTCTCAATATCTGTATTCAATGTATTTGCAATTGCTATTGGATTCTTACCCTTAACTAAATTTTGATATACAATAGTCTCTAATCTTAATTTAACTGCATTTGGACTTCTATCTAACATTTTCCCAATTTCTGCATATGATCCACCTCCGGCATATGTCTTCATTAATATTATCTTATCATTATTATCCCATTTTCTAGTCATGTTGTTATTGCTATTATTATATCACATATTATTATTATTGCTTGATGATTAAAATAAATAAATCTATTATGTTTTGTTCTCTTTCTTTATGTATTTCTTTTTCTTATCTTTGTCTACAATATTCTTGAATCTTTTTGTCTTTGAATCATCTTTGTCCTTTCTCTCATCATTCGCTATATTATTGTCATTATTTATTTTTGGTATTTTTACAACTTTTTTCGATTTTTTAGTATTTGTCTTCTCCTTCTCTTCTGGAATAATATTAATCTCAGTTAATGATTTATCTTCTTTGATTTCTTTAACGTCCTTATTATCCTTATTATCATCCTTATTATCATTGACTTCTTCATATGTTTCTTTGGTGAATTGTGGACCCATTAAATCTCCATCATTAATACCACTAATATTAGTTAATTTTTTGCCAATCAATTCACATATTTGTTCTTCATATGTTTCTGCCACATAGACTATTCTTTGTAATGCCGGAGTTTTTGATCCTGCTCTATGGATTCTTCCTAATACTTGTTGCATATCTTGACCTGACCATGTAGGACTTATAACTGACATTCTAGGATGTTCACCATGTATATCATGTAAACTAATGCCAACACCACCAGCTTGAATGATTGCAATAATAATTTTTGATTTATTAGATTGGAATTTGTCAATACAATCTTGACGTTCATCCATTTTCTGTTCACCATGAATTACACAATCAGTCTCAAAATAATGTGCTAAGTAGTTTAATGTTTCTTTAAAGTTCACAAATATTGCCACTGAATAATTCGAATCAAAAGCTTCTTCAACAATATCCAACATTATTGGAACTTTTAGCATTTCAATTTTCATTCTTGCTCTAATAATCTTTCCTAATCCTGATGATCTTGTCTCTTTATGTTTCATTTCTTCAAATGCCTGTTTTATAATCATGTATTGTTCTTGAATGTCCTCCTTATTATTGGACATATATGCTTGTGATAATACTTGATTTGATGGAAACATATCACCTAGATCTTTAATCCTCATTCTTGATCCAAATCCCTGACATGTCCCATCATGCGGAAATATCTTCGAATGTATTATATCAAGTGTTATTTGATCATCTGTCATATTTTTCCCTCTATAATTGTATTCTTTGATATCTTTAAGTTTGCGGACCCACATTTTGAATTCTTTCATTTCTTTATAGAAACCGAACACAACACCAAATGGTTTAAATGTATCAATCTTATCTGATATTGTTGCACTTAATAATAATATTTTACATTGTGATTTAAATATACTGATCATCATTCTACTTGTAATACTTTTACTATTCTTACATCGATGTGCCTCATCAAATATGACTATCACATTTTTGGGAAACCCAAATTTATAATCTTCAATTGGTTTCTTCTTTGGTTTATTCAAATAGGAATCATCATCATCGTCATCTTTTTGGTCTTTAACTGTAAATTTATCGACATAAGGACATTCGACACGTTCTAAATTTGATGTATAATATTTGCACCCTTTAATCATTTCATAATTAGCAATACCAAATAAACTGACTTCTAATGATTTTGCCACATTGATCCAACTAGGGATAACAGATTTAGGACAGATAATAAATGGTTCAAGACCAAGGGATTTTGCCAATGCTACTGCCACATATGTCTTACCTGTTCCTGTATCAGATGCATCTAATGCACATCTTGTTTGGGTCAAGATTTCTTGTAATTGTAAGAAATGTGGATATTGATAGTTCAATAATTTGGATTCCATTTTATTGAAATAATGTAATATATTATGTTTAGAATTGAATATATATGATAGTCTATTAAGAGTTCAATTTTTATTTATACAAAAAATTGAAAATATAAATATTAGATCTTTCCAAATAGTCAAATGGAATTAAATTTATTCCAAAACAGTCAAACTGTTTAAAACTCACACAAATATGCCTCGCCGATCTGGAAATTCTGGAAAACGTATGGGATGGGAGAAGAGACAAAGCAAACGTGCTCGTCGCCAACTCCTAAACTCCCAATTGGCACAAGAAACAAAGAGAAATCAGGTCACAAATTTCTACAATGAATCGTCATATGAAGAAAAAGATTTCGAAGTTCATGAAGTCAATTTATGTTGTTGTTGCGGATCATCAACATTTCCATACATGACACATTGTCCAGTTGTAGGAGCAGGATACTACGCCACTAACACTGGAAGATTTGTTGTTATTTGTGGACGAGATGAATGGAATGTTGTTTGTGAAAAAAATACAATTTTCCATTCACATTGCACTGACAAGACCGCCCTTGAATACCATAACATTCTGACAAATCTCAAGATTGGAATTCATTCCATTTGTGATGATTGTTTTGGATTCATGAGGAAAAAAAACTGCCTGATCCATCATGTCAGAGACAATGGATACCCTATATATGTGTCTGCCAACCACAGAACATGTGAAATGCACAGATTCTTTTCATCAGACAAAACAAATGTTCCTGCCAAATACTACACTGATGAAAAATACAATTGGGACAAAGAATCGAAAGAAGAAAAAGAATCAAAGGATGATGAGACAGATCCATTTGAGGCACATCTACGCAAACTCCGCAAGAACATTGTGACACCAGATGAGAGAAAGGTCATTGTGAAGATGTGTGAAAATGTTTCTGGACTCACATCTAAGGAGTGTGAAGAGTTTCATGAAGTGTTGGATTTTACCGATGAAAAAGACACTGACATGATCGACCTCTACAGAACTCTCAACTATCCATACATCTTCATGTGTGAATCGTGCTACAATCAAGTCAAAACTTTCCTCTCACACTCTCAAAAACACACGAATCATTGAAAAACATGAATTGAAATCTTGAAGAAAGGCTACTAAATTTTATTTTACTAAATTTTATTTATTGTATGAATAATATATAATAATGGATATTACAGACATAACAATAATATTGCTTGTGTTTATTGGATTATTATTTATTATGAATATAATAAATCCAAATTGTGAATGTGATAGATTTGAACAATTTGATGCAACACAATCAAATGAGGCAGTGCAGAATCTGACAAGTGTTTATAATAAAGATAATATTGCAGTGACAAATCTCAATACTACAGGAAATGCCACCATAAATAATCTTCAAGCTCTAAATGCTAAAGTATCTAATTTTGAAACATCAAGAGAAACTAATGGCAATAGTAGTATGACTATTGGTGCAGGTGATTATTATTATAAATTGTGGGGTGGAGGTAATCAAGGTTTAGGTGGTGTAACTCCAAATGGTTTTGATTTATTCCAATATGATGGCAAAGGTGGTATTAACAATATTTTAAGAGTTGATAAAGAAGGTAGTTTAATTAATAATGGTATTAAGTTTAGTCGTAAATGGACTGGCTCTACAGATGGAGCAACAGACAAATCTGAAATAAGTAATGACACTGTTGGATTTAAAAAATTGATGATTATTGGAAATCGTTCAGCAGGAGGATCACGCCAAGTTGGTTTATGGGATGATGTGTCAGTTGCCGGTAATTTACGAGTCAATGGTGACCTGCAAATAGGTAGATGGACTATTAGAGGCGATCCTGATGGAAGGCTATTATTTTATCTTGACAATAATTTCAATACAATAAAAACTACACTATATACTGACGGTAATGTTTGTAAGTGGAATGGTTGTCTGAATCCTGGTTAATATGATAAATAATATTGGAATTTTACATAATGAGAAAATTATATAAAATTAAATGGATTATTGTTTGGAGACTTCTTTAAGACTTCTTAATACAGAACGTCTAACATAATTAGGATCACCAGAAATATATTTTGTGGCAATGAATGTGGCAAAAACAAATTCGACAACTGCAATACCTGCCAATAAGATCAGATTTTCATAGAAGATTGATTTGTAATCATGTTCATAATAGCGTGATATGATATATGATATTAACATACCTGCGACAAATACAACTGATAATATTATTGAGGCAGTATGAATTAATTCATCATTATTTTGCTTAACTTTTCTGTCAGCATCTTCTAATATAGGAGCCTCAATTTCATTAGCTACTGATTTTAGGAGTTGTTTTTTATCTTGTGGGGCAATTCTGCTAATATCACCAAGTATGTCATCAACAATATAATTTACTTGTGAAACGACAACATCACGTTCGATCTTTGAAGCATATGTGAAAAAGAATATAGGAATAAATACAGATGCAAATGTAATAAGCATTATCATACTGGACACATTTCTTGAAGTTATCATTATTATATATGATTATATAATATAGTTACATATTAATGTTAGACACATATAATACATTAAATTTAGGATTACACATAGTAATATTGTTTACTATTTTGAGTCTATTTTTCATATTTATTGTTACACAGATTAGCAAAGAAACACTCCAACATGAACTAGATGAAAATATTCATAAGGCTGTTAGTGAGGCATATGCAAAAAATGGATCTAAAGTAAAATTCATAACACAAAACATTCCATATGATGCATTAGATAAAATATATGAACAACCAGAAAAACGTATGACCGTAAATAATGAATGGCTCAAAATAACTATAATTATTATAAATGTGTCTTTATGGCTCTTGCTTGGATTGTCATATGGTTTATTGAGATATAAATGTGGTGAAGAAATTGATATCACTCATTTATTAATTGAAAATGCAATTGTATTCAGTGCCGTTGGTGTTGTTGAATATTTATTCTTCAAAAATGTTGCTCTTAAATATGCTCCGATTGCTCCATCATTCCTATCACAACAATTTGTTTCATCTGTCAAACGTAATGTCACTATTTAATTATTTTTAGATTTACACACAAAACTAAAAATAAATCCTACTAATATCATTCATATGATTGCAATATTAGTATCATTTAATAATTCCAATCTTATAGCCACTACACCAAATTTTTCCTCATCTTCTTTCTTATAATATTTGTAATAAACAGATAATCCATGTTCAATAGTTGGCATTCCTGGCAAACATTTATCTAAACCTTCACCTTTAAGATAATCTTCAAATGATGCATATTCTTTTTTGGATGTAAGTCTTGTTAAGATTGTCCTGGGTTTGAAATCTTCATTCTTCCATTCCAAAATATCATTGACTTTCATCTCATTGAATCTTCCTTTGTTCAATCTGCCTTCTGTTGTTTTCAATCCTAATGTAATCAATGTGAACCATGGCTCTGATAAATTCATAGTGTAATCTGGTTTTATATCTTTTGATTTTTTGGTCTCACTCTGAAGTTTATTGGCTCCACCATCCAATACTATTTTATCTTTCACTTCTGTCATGTTATTATGTATTATTGATTCTGTTAATAAATTATTATTATTAACATTAATATTCATTTTTTTCAAATAAATATATTTATTTTTTGTATTGATGTATTCACTCTGAATATCCATAATTATATAGTTAATTTGCAATTTTTTATTTTTGAGTTGATATATTTATTTTCATGATCTGTAAATTGTGGATCAAGTCCTAACAAATAATTCTTCCCATTATTTTCAGATGTTACAGGATTTATATTCTTAATTACACATTTCTTAGATGTAGATCTTAAATGATTAATAATATTGTCTATATTGCTCTCAGGATTAGGATTATTTGCAAGATATATTGATGTTATTGCCGATGCAATTGGATTAGTCATTGATGTTCCTGACATACTCATGAGTTTTCCATATTTATGTGATAATCCTTTAATATTTTCACCATAAAACCAAAAGTCAACACATTCACCCCAATTTGAAAATTTAGACCTTTTAATTAGATGTGATTTATCATTAGTATTAGTTTTGTTTATTTCAATTGGATATGTTACTGACCCAATATTAATTACATTTGGATGATTCCCAGGTGAATACAAACATGAATCATCATTTTGGTTCCCTGCTGAACTAAACATAATGTAACTTTCTGTCTCATGTAATTCTGTTAATAAATCTTTTAATATACTAATATTCGATCTATCTGCATCAATGAAACTCATATTAATAATACATTTATGATCTTTCCTACAAGGACTATCGGGAATTTTGCCCAATGTTTTCATATATCTAAAAATCTTTTTAATATGATTGACATCAGTGGTGAATTCAGATTCCAATAATTTGATTGGAACAATAACTGCATTTGGATCAACACCATATGATATACTATTTATCAATGAGGCACAAAAAGTCCCATGACCAATTGTATCATCATGATCTGGTGGCATTTCAAATCTTCTGTCAACATTATTGGATAATTGATCAAATACTTTACTTATTCCTGTATCCATTACAAATATGTATATACATTCCTGTTCATTATTTCTGCATAATCCATATTTACAACAATTATTAATTTTTGGTTTCTTAAATATTCCATTTGACATTAATCCATGATTTGTCAATAAATCTAGATGTAATAAATTATGGTCAACATTTAAATTGACATGATCATAATCACTAATTATTAATTTTGGTTTGTTGTATATTTTGTATTTGAAATCATATTTATAACTCAAATCATTTATTAAATCATCAATTAATGGATCATATTTTAATGTAATCATTTTGTTTCTACAGAATTCATTCTTCAGTTTAGTCCGAATATCATTATTGGTTGAGTCATCATTTGTATTGACACAATCTAATTTATTGGAATCATAATTAGATTTGATGTCTAATTTTTTATAAATAATTCTGTCATATTTGTTCACAATATTGTATTCTAAAGATTTTAATAACTTATCAAATCCATTATTATCCAATCCATAAATATCAATAACCCTATATGAATCATGATTTAACATATTTGCATATCTGATATTATTTTGTCCCAAATATGGAATGAAATTATCATAATTTCTATTTATCCCATTACTGTAATATGTAGTAGATTGTGGTATGGCATTTAATGCATTTAATGTATTTGATGATTTATTATGAAATAAACCAAACATATTATATTCCAGATTAAACAGACTAATGAAGAATATGACTGTAGTTAATGTAAATAGTATTATTTTTTTTAATATCATTCATAATATGTAATAGCCAAAATAAAAATTGAATATTTATCTCTAACAATTTGTCTAATGATTATTATTTATTCAAATATATCTATTATCAGATTTAAGATTATGAACAGATCAGAATCATTCCAGTTACAAAAAACACAATCATATGAATATTTCCTCTCTCAAGAATCCGAATCAAATCCCGATCCTTCATCTAAATCAAATCCCGATCCTTCATCTAAATCAAATCCTGATCCTTCATCTAAATCACTTGAAACAGAAACAAATCCTAAATCAATAGAACCTGTGATTATAACTATGACTGATTCTGATTCCAATTCTGCCAAATCAAAAGATTCGCAACTTAAACGAACTTATTCACAAACAGAAACGAAAGAAAAACCAAACCAGAAATTAGATGAATTGATTATTGATATTATTTGCAAAGAATCGACAATTGATAAGTTTATCAATGACTATGACTCAGTCATCTCAACACAATATATACAGAATAATAATAGTTATAAATATGATGTATCATTGTTATCTTCTAAAAATGGTTCAATGCATCCACCGCTCAAAAAACAAAAGACATATCATGATTGTCCAAACATTGAATCAATACAGATGACTTATGATGATAAATATAGGCAAATGTGTGATATATTGAAGGTAGTATGTAAATATAAGGCATGGACATTACTTAAATCAAATGGCAAAACAGATATGATTAATGGTGTCACTATTGGTGACATCATTAATATCACTTACATACCTCAATCGCAAAAATATATTGAGTATTATGAACAGGAAAATTTCAGTGGGAAAGTCATATTTATTGATGTTGTTAATGATAATATGTTCCTTTTGGCTAAGATTAATGGTGTTGATACTGTTAAATCTCTTGAACGTGAAAGTTGCCATTATTTAGGTATGGCTAGAGGTTATTCATTCAATATTAATAAGTCATAAAAAATTGAAATTGTTTATTATCTGCAATATCATAACATTTTCTTATAATATTAACTCTTTTGGCATTTTCCTGCTGAACAACCTTAACATGTCTTCCAATCTCCATCAAGAATCTAATCAAGAATCTAATCAAGAATCTAATCAAAATTCTAATCAAGAATCCAAACAAGAAGTGAAGGACACACCTAACACACCCAGACCATTTGTTATGGCTTGTGATGAGTATCGCAAGATTTTGGATGAGGCTGTCAGAGATGCAATTGGTAGATTGAAAGATCTCAGCTCCAAAAAAGGATACAAATACACACGAGTCTATTTGTATCCATTCAATATGATCTATGTGAATACCGATGACAAGGTCAAGAAATATCCAGTCCATGTTCTCCATTATGGTCCATTGACTCGTGATGTTAATGTCCATAACAAGACAGACTTGATGGAAAGTTTTTGGTGTAGAGACAATTACATTTGGATCAAGATTAATACTGACAAGACCAAAAAAGAAGGTGGTGATGGAACTGGTCTTGATGGCACTGCCTGTTCTCCATTTAGACAAAAGCAAATCGATTGTATGAAGGATGGATATTATTTGATTGATAATAGTTCACTTGTCAGTGAGAGAGAAGAAGATGAGAATGGATACAGAAAATTATATCTCAATGTAGATATTAGACTTTATAATGAGATCCCTTCAGATGGACCTTTCCGACATTCACATGGTTATGGATTCATCCCAGGTCTTGGCTCTAAAACTAAAGTTTAATCTAAAGTCAAATTCATTATTTTATTTATTTTTGAGTTTGATGGTTATAAAAACATTTTATTATTGTCAATTATTATTAATATATTGATATCATTATGGCTTCATTACAAGAACTCAATAAAACACTACCAGATTATTACACATTATCTAATAAGAATCTTATAATAATTGGTCATGTAAGAGATGAAACAATATATTTTTTTGATTATTTAGGTCCACATACTACTGTCATATTATTAGCAGAGCCAAAATGCTATGCTATCAAAAAATTATTCCTCGAATTACTTAATGAATATGGATCAACTGTTATTGATCTAAGAGAAGAAGAATCATTTGATGAAAAATATGTTATGACCAAAAAATCAGGTGACACTATTACAAGATTCTTAAATGATTATACATTCGAAAAAGTCATAACACATCCTCCATATTCAAATGATCCTCAAAATAAAGCTATTTATGATCTTGTCACTTCATTCAATAGAAAAATTAATAAATTAAATCATTATGTTTATAAAATAGACAACAAGAATCTTACAGAACCATGTGCAATGAAGAAAGGTGTTATCGAATTGTATAGCAAATTATCCAGTAATGACAGAGATACATTTGAGAAGATTTATAATAATTACATTAACATAACCAAAACAATATCCGGTATTTTCAAAGTCAAATACAAACAATAAATAAAAATCACTTTGTATTTACGGAACCTAAAAACATATAAAATTGCTATACAATTTTATATGTTTTTATGTGACGGATATTGATTTTTCGTGTTTTACACGAAAAATCAACATAAATTCTATATAGCATAGCTATATAGAATTTATGCATTTTTATATAATTTTATACAAAATTATATAAAAATTAGTATCCCTCTGATTTGAATGATGATAGTTTGGATGATGAGGATGACTTAACAGACTTGTCATAACATCTATTACACAATTTGTGATCTGAATCATGTGCAAAACGTGGACATTCTAGATTGTTACATTTTTTACAATTGAATTTTTCAGAATAACAACAATCTAGATATTCACTTTTCACATATCCACACTTGCATTGTGAGCTTTCGCAAAAGAAATTATTATCATTAGCACAATTCTTACAATAACCTCTATCTGTATTTTCGCAATATTCAGAGCCTGATGTGGTCTTTGATTTCTTCTTGCAAGATCCACAAATAAATGTTCTGCAATCACAAAAACATTCCTTATCTTCGCACTCATAAACATTAGTTTTGGCACAATCATTGCAATATCCACAACCAACCTCATTTGGTTTTGTCGAAATAGAATATTTACAATATTCAGAACTTGGAGATGATGCATCAACAATTTTATGGCATTTAAGACAAGTATAATATGCCTTTGGAGTTGTGCTAGTCATTTTTTGTATTTAGAGACAAAAATTTAATATGATAATAAATATATTATATTTAATAGAACAAATATAATTTCAATTTTTTCAACAAGATAAATATATATGTTGAGATTTATTCTTGCATTGTTAATCATATTAGTATTGTTGAAAGTTTCCCAATCCAATCCACAAATGGGGTTTGGATTGTATTTCTTATTGGCATTGAGTTTTACAATATATACTATTGATATTGTCGATAGAGATGATGTTGAACATGAACGTAATGTATTAAGGTCAACTAAAAGACGTCAATTATTCTTCCAAACTATAAATTCCAAATGAAAAAATTGAATTTTTTATTATTCTGTCAGTTCATTAGCTAAATGAATTAACAACCAACCATTTTGCATTTTCAAAATGACTTCTCAATCAAATGCCTTACCTGTTTTCGCTACTTTGGAATGTTGCCTTTGTGACGGTAAGAACAAGTGCAGAAATGGTAGACAAGTCACAAATGGTTTGCCATGTAGATCATTTGTGACTTGTCTATTGAAGATTATCAAACGTCTTCCTTGTAAGAAACACTCTCAGAAGCTTTGTGAGTGTCATACAAAGCATGATATCTCTTCACTCTCCAAAATCTGCGGGATTGTACCAGAAGAATCTCTTGCACTTACCGATGACGATTTCTGTGTTACTAAGAAGATCCAGGATGTGATTGATGAGTATGGATTTAATTTGTATTTCTGGATCCGATCTGGTGATGTCTTTAGATCACCTCTTAAGCCATGCACTCCTTCGACCAAGGGAGCATATCCCGATTTTTCGATTGTTTCATGGGGTAATGGATTATTTGAATTGATCGTCTCCAAGACACCTTACTCTGATGCTATCCCTCTTCTGAAGGACACCAAAATCAATGAATATGGTGGTTATATCAAAGATAAACTTTTTGATTGGCGTCCTGTAGGTTCGGACTTACTTGACCTCATGGTTAAGCCCAAGATTCAATCTGTCCAATCTCCTTAATCTGAGTCTGAGATAAAGGAAGTGAAAGTTGTGGAGCAAAAACAAGAACAAACCACATCTACTGAAAATGGTTCAAAAATCCCCACAACGCTTGAGGTTGAGGAAGCATGTGAACATATTCCAGATTTGATTAAAAAAATGACCCGTGTCAATAATGAGTTCGGAGCGGTCAAATTTCATCTTGGGGAAAAAGGGGACATTATTTTGTCCGGCATTAAGGCGGTTCTGACCCCATCGGAATCACAACCTCCTCCTTCACAAGCAGAAATTGTGAATGCATGCAAAAAGTTCCCCGAACTTTTTGAAAGCTGTAAAGAGCTCAAAAAACAGAATGATGAAATGATCGCTCTTCTCAAACAAGTTTATACCATTATCCACGCGGCATCGGCCATTATCAACAAATAATCGTGTTGCATACTAATACTAACAAATGTCTTTGTCTTTTTTGTCTATTAATGTAATGTTATTCAATAAAAAATTGAATATCATATTTCTTACTTATTTTATTGATTCTGAATAATACTACTATCTCCAAAAAAAGATAAAAATGTTCGAAACACTCGAAATAACCCGAACCCCCGAAATACACCGAATAATGTCAAATGTCGGATTTTCAGATCTGTCATTTTTCAGTTCTATTGCATCGGCAATTACAATTGATATGTTCAAGGCAAGTCGGCAAATAGACTACCCATGGGACTGTAATAGAATATTTGCTATTGTTGACAATCTTCTTCTGAAAAGTTGTACATCATTCACAGATCTAAATAACAAAACATTACATAATTTGATCCAAGACCTATGTAATAGATTTTATTTGAGTATTGCAGTTTATGACTATGACCCGATCAATACTGACCTAGAATCTCAAGATCCGGAAATCATCTTTTCACCTAATATTGACATACCTGTTGAAGCTGATCCACTCAAAATAAGTATGATTCATTGGGAAATTACCCAATCAAATAATGATACTCACAAAGGAGAACAATTCTGTCTGATTGTGTCTAAGACATCACATTCTGACCACATAAATAAGACTGGTGAAACACGATATATGGCAACAACTAGAGGATTCTACAAATACAACAAATATTCTTCAAAAGACATGTCATCAACAGTATCAAGTATTCTCCATTATATTGATAAGTCTGATAGATCACTTGTATTGATGACACTTTTAGATGCCGATATCAATAGCACAAACACCAAACTCACAAACATAAGAACAGGTATTAAAGGTTACGAATTACAAGTTTCAGCAATCACTGACACAAATAATGTCTTAAATCATATGGTAAATCAATATGACATTTCCAAAAAATCAATTGAGACCATTTCTGTTAATAATCAGACTCCACAATTCAGAAGTGAGATTGATGCAATTCTCAAAAGAATGGAGACTGACCAAAAGAATCTCCTCAGATTTGTATCAAATCTGAATAAACAAAAAAATGAGTTTGATTCTCCCATTAATAAACTCAAGGTTACTGAATCTATGTTAGAGGAGAATATTGACGAGCTCACCTCAAAAAAAGAGTCATTGAAACAAATGAAACATTCACAATAAAAAAATTGATTTTTCTATCACAACTTAATTCTGTATATTAGTGTAAATAATCAACTCATATTTAGTTCTGAGAATGTCACATACTAACATATGCATTCCTTTTATGCAAAGTGTACCAGAAGTAAAATCTGTTTCATCAAATAATACAACTAATACAACAATCAGTACATTAATTCCTGATATTGAGGCAAATAATGTTATCAAGACTTATGATAATATTTCCACAACATTTGATGGTACAAGATACAAAGCATGGCCTATGACAATCGAGTTTGTCAATAAAATCCCTAAAGGATCTATTTGTCTTGAAGTTGGATGTGGTAATGGTAAGAATATGTTCAGAAATGATATTGATATGATTGGTATTGACACATCAAATGAACTTCTCAAAATTGCCAAAAATAAAGGAAAAACAGTTTCATATGGTGATGGTTGTTCGATTGATTTCAAAGATGATACATTTGATTCTGTATTCTCAATTGCTGTCTTACATCATGTATCTTCATCTGCAAGAAGAATGTTATTTGTTTCAGAAATGTTAAGAATATGTAAAGTAAATGGTTCTATTATGATTCAAGTTTGGGCTACTACTGAACCAAAATACAAAAAATCAAAACTACTTACTAATGATACTAATACTAATAACAAAGATAAATATGCTGATCATGACAGATTGGTAAGTTTCTTGTCCAAGACAGATAATAAATCATACGAAAGATATTACCATTTCTTTGAGAAAGAAGAATTGTCAGAACTGATTGATAATGTCAATAACACATACAAACATTACAATAAGATGTTGAAAGGTAATATTTATTTTGAGAAAGATAATTGGGTTTTCATTGGATATATTGCAAAAATTGATCAACAAAGTATTTAAGTATTTATTTATTAATAGAATTATTATATCAACCAATCCAATCAATCCAATGAACAGAAATAGAAACATTCACAAGAGATTAAATACAAGAAGACATAATGACAAACCAAGACCAATTGTTGAAATAATAATGCCATATTATGAAACAAAAGAAGAGAAATATAAATATATCATCTATACACAATTAGATAAACGTAATCTAGATGATGATGATAAATTACCTGCAGATTGTCTAAATGAAAAAATGACATTTGAAGAGATCAATAAGATTGTTTCAGACTATTTTACAAAAAAAATTACAGATCCATCTAAAACAGATTTTATTGTTTCAGATATGCATAATGTTTTAGATACACTTGACTCTACAAAAAATCTTTCAGTTTCATCCAGAATGATTGCACTAAGTTATGTTGGTTATAGAACAAAGATATATTATAGTGCTATCAATGAAATATGTAAAAGAATTTCAAATGGGCAAATATTATTTGGTGTTTTATGTTTTGACAGAACAGAAGAGGCAAATGTTACTGGAACAAAAGAATATGTAATCAAAAATTATATTCATCCAATTGGATTTAAAACTGTCACATTTTTGGATGATTCAATCGATCATATTAGGTCAGTTGCATCAGGATTTAAACAATTGTCAAATAAACTAAATACTAATGTTATATGTATTCAAATTAAAAAATCTGATAATGTGGAAGAAATAATGAATAAATTATAAATATTTATCTATTTTGAATAAGCTTGTTTAATAATATTCTTCATTTCGTTAGAATCAATCTTATTTCTAAGTGACTCTAACAGATTGATTAAAAAATCACTCACACCATTTTTTAGGTCCATTGGATGAAGATCTTTAGTAAATGCTGTTTCTAATTCTTCATATGTCTTAAATGAAATATTACCACCAAATTTTTCATCTCTATTTATTACAAAATCTTTGTTTATTCTTTCTAATAATGGAAATAATAAATTCTTTGTCAGAGCAAGAAGACTATTATCTGTAATATCTTTCTCTAAACAATATGTTTTTGATATTTTCTTTCTAATCTCTTTTGGAGAATCTATAACATCTATTTTTCCATTTGGATCCGATGAACTCATTTTAGTTTTGGTTCCATCACTCTTTGTGGTCAATAATCCAGGAATAATTGGATTCAATAAATCTATTTTCGGTTTATATCCAATCTTTGGCAAATATTCTCTTGCATAAACACAAATCTTTCTTTGATCTATTCCACCAAAAAATGCATCAATATTCAAATAGTGTTCATCTAACGCTTGTAACATTGGATATAATAATCCGGTTATTAGTGGATTATCTGTTTGTTTAACAACTTCTGCACCTGCTCTTTGTGCCTGATTTAATGATGTTTGCATACCAAGTTTATACATATCCATTGTATATTCTGGTTTCAATTGAAATGAACTGCCAATAACAAATTTAAGATTTGAAGAGTCAATCTTAACACCAAGTATTTCTAATAATGACTTGATAACAACTTCATAATATTTTGTTCTGGCTTCAATTTGTTTAGGATTTGATTTCATATTGTCTAACATGGCGTGCAAATCTGCAAATAATATTGTTACATCACATCCAGCATTTAAGAAATCTGCAATCTTCATCATTGGATACAGATAGCCAATACTAGGTGAATGTGTCGGAGCAGTGCCCCAATATAATTTAAGTGGTCTTTTTTGGACAATCTTTTTGAGGATATTATCAGGATCAATAACTTCTTGTAAACCTCTTGTAATGAGATTAATGTTCTGGTCATTTAATACATTTGAATTAATAGATGAAGAAATTTTAGTTTCTGAGATTTTAGTTTCTGACATTATTAATTTATCTAACACATGTCATTAAATAGTATTAATTAAAAAATATCATCCAATCAAAAACAATAATAAATAATAACAATATAAATATGGGTTGTTTGTTTTCATATGGAAGAAATGATATTTATGTTGTTGATGATGAATGTTTATGCAATAATGGAAAAGTGATATGTAAAGGTAATAGACCTGGAACATGTTGTGGATTTATTTGTGATAAACAACTTTATGACAGTTCTTACAGATCAAATATTCATTATGATGATGATACACTAATTCATAATGGAAAATTATAATAATTAATATTTTTTATGGACTAATGATATTATAATAATTAATATTTTTTATGGACTAATGATATTATAATAAGTATGACTGATTATTTGATATTAATTGTAATAATCCTGATATTTTTAGTATTCACAAGAATTCTAAAGAATGATGATATTGACCATTTTGACATGTCTAATGAGGCTGTTCAAAATGTGATTAGTGTTTATAATAAAGATAATATGAATGTAACTAATTTAAACTTGTCAAATAGTCTGAAAGTGACAGTTGATGGAAAAGATGTTTTTTCAGTTGACAAAGATGGTAATGTCAATATTTCTGGAAAATTAACTGTCAATAATGGTAGTGAATTCAAAGGTGGTAGACATTATTTTTCTGATATGGAAAATGCAGGCAGATTAAGAATTGGTGCCGCATGGGGTATTCCTGGACTTTATTCTGAAGATGGGAAACAACTTGTTCTTGGATCATCAGCAGGATTAGTTTATTTTAAGGACACTGACACATTACTTGACTCATGCAAGGCACATAGATTCAAAAATAAACAATCTTGGGGTGGTGGCTATACGAAACTAATAGCTGGTTGTGATGGTATATCAGATTGGTTCTCAGCTCATAGTTATGGTAATGATGGTACATGGTTGAATGGTCCCTGGTTGGATTGGAATGGATAATTTTGAATTTAATGAATTATCAGGTTCAATAATTTATTTTGATATTGTTCATTATATAATGAATATAATGAGTGACAGAAAGAATTCACTTGATAATAACAAATACATCAAATTTCCCGACAATGATCCTAGATTTGGTTTTACCATCAAAGATTCTGATGAGTTTAATGAAACTATTAGACCTCTCCAAATAGAGAAAAAATGTAATCGTTCCTGTAAGTTACGTGATCAACTTAATAAATCAATCCCAATGATTAATAGATGTTGGGGTCAACGATATGAAAATTGTGTAGATATTAACACAATGCATAATGAAAAATGTTTAGAATGTGATTATAATGTCAGATCTGTCAGCGTGATTGATCCTGAAGAATTAGATTGGACAGATGAAGAACCCCAATTCAAAAAACTAAATAATAATGTAATATATGATCAAACCAGAATAAGTAAAGTATTACATCCTGATATTGTTGTAAATAATTCATATGAACTAAATGAGGGATTTGATAGTAATAATATTTTAGAATCATTAATTGACCCAAAAATATTAGTAATCATATGTATATTATTATTGATTCTTCTCATCTGTAATTAATTTAGTCAGAAAAATAAGAAACTAATAATATATATAATATGTCTGAATCAAAACATTCTGATAAAGAATTAGCAAAGGGATCTAGTGATAATACTAAAAAGAAATCGTCAATAACAACATCATCAACAAAAACACCTCTTCATACTGACTATTTATTAATAGCAAAAGATATCATATTGAAAATATATTTCTATATAAAATCATTTGTGATACAATTTGTATTACCACAATTATTTAAATTAACCGGAATGATCAATGAAAAATATGTCAACAAACAATATAATACTGATATTAAGATGTCCGATCTCAAACAACATAAACATTACATTGAATATTTGCCATTAGCTATGGAACTTGTCTTAATGATGATTCATGGATTTATGGTAAGAATGTGGTTAATTGTAAATTTTGTGACTAATTTATACAATATGTATGCAGAACTAAATGATAAATCTGATGGCATAATCAAAAATATGGGATATATTAGTATTGGTTCAGGAGTATTGATGATTCTCTTTTATTCTGGCGAAATTGGTTTTGTAACACTCCCATTGATTGCATATCTAATTAACAGAACAGCCAAAAATATTTTTGACAAAGGATTATAATTGTTATTTATTAAATTGAATTATTTAATAAATCTTCTAACCATAATTCTAACTAAATTGACTAAATATAATATATGGAATCAGGAATACTTTTAGACAGAATCATAGAAACAATAGCAAATAGTAAATTGAAATATATACCTAATTATTATGTTTCTGATACATCATATGACAATAAATATTATCTCGTCAAAAGATCATGTGACATTTACAATCCATTATACAACACAATTATTATAAACATGTTGCTTGAAATGTCTAATCGAAAAATAATAAATCCGACACAACAACTTTTTACATTAATGATTAAGAATTATTTATTATTTGACAGATATATCCAACTAAATGGATTAGATTCATATGAGTATGTTGAAGATCCATATAGCAAAATACTTTATCCAATAAATGATTCAAGATTCAAAAATATTGACATCCATCTAATTAACAAAACACAATTATGGATAATTAAATGTATTATTATTGTAAAACTAATATCATTATTAATAGATACAGATCATGAGATAATTAAATTAGGAGTATTATTATTGAATGAATATCTCAAAAATATTTATGAAATATGTACCAAAAATATGGTCCAAAAAATACGTTATGACCAACTTATTATGAATAAATTCTGTGTCACAAAAATTATTAGTATGATTAATAATTACAATATCAAAAATATTAATATTGATCTTCTCCAAAAATATCAAGTATTAATTACTAATAAATTAGACTCATTTAATAAATTGTTAGCCAAAAATGATGAGACATTTGATTTGTATGTCACAATGTTATATAACTCTAATACTTATGATCCAAATATATTCTTGCCATTTATTTTAATGAATGATGATGATCTAATCAATAATAATTATCCATTTAGTGAAGTTAATGAAGATGACAAAACAAAAATTAATTATCTGTCAATAATTGACAAACTATTTAATACAATACTTAATGATAATATATCTTTTTTCATTAGTGACAATAATCAAAAGGAAAGA